>Ga0209601_1000013_pt1 | contig 181708 bp, 163 predicted proteins | sample COGITO_mtgs_1104_4_FD_184796 | JGI IMG/M metagenome (GOLD analysis project Ga0209601, IMG submission 184796) | Pelagic marine microbial communities from North Sea - COGITO_mtgs_110426 (SPAdes) (version 2) | ecosystem: Environmental > Aquatic > Marine > Epipelagic ...
ACAATTAGCCGCCAAATTACCACTTGGCTTTTTACCCTTTCGACTACCTCCAGTATCTCCAACATGGGCAGATAACAAAAAACTACTGAAAATTAAGGCTAATATTAAATTGAATTTTTTCATCTTATCTTTAATGTGAAATCTGAAATTAATTAAAATGCTACTCTTAAACCTAACCTAAATCTACGAGGTAGATTGAAGTTTGAGCCTACAGCATTTTTTATTCGATACAATTCTTGAAAAGATTGCGTGTCATTTTGAGCAGCAATATCTCCCTGCCATCTAGCATCTGCTAAGTAACCATCGTCAAGAGGATCAGCAGTAAATCTGTAAACATTTAGAATGTTTTGGTTATTCAACACGTTCAATATTTGAAGGTAAACAGTCATATCCAAAGATTTTGCTTTGTCCTTACCAACTTTAATTTGAAAATCCTTATCGATTCGCGCATCCACTTTAAAGCTCCAAGGGACATTGTTTCCATTTATAGTACCGTCTAAGAAGGCATTACCAACATTTGTAGTAAATGCATTTCCAGTTGATTCTGATTGACCGTTAAACGGTCTACCAGAGTTAGTTAGCATAGTTAAGTTAGCTCCAGTATTTGCTAAAATCTGCTTTCCAGCTATTATAGGGCCATTATAATCTTTTCCATCAGCGTATCGGTAGTCAATGACAGCTTGTATCGTGTGTCGTTGATCGAAGTTTAAAGGTGAAGTAACTTTAAGGTTGTCGAACCCAGCATTTACAAGGGCTGCAGCAGTTGTTGCGCTAGAACCAGTACCTTCGGCAAATTGAATACTGTAAGAACCTCTAACTGATATATTTCCTGTTCTTCTTAAGTCGTATGCAAATGTCAACCCTTTAACAGTTCCGAAATCAACATTTCCATAAGTAGTATACTCCCTAGGAAAGGCTTGTTTAACTCTAATAACTTGAACTTGATCTCTAAATTCTCTATAAAAGGTTGAAATTTTAATAGAACTAGAGTTTGTCAATTTCTGTTGAAAACCAGCTTCGTAATCAATTGTCTTTTCTGCTTGAAGGTTTGGATTATTACGAACAGACTGGCCATTAGTAGATTCTAAAAACAGATAATCGGTAGGGTTTAGTCTATCTCCAGTCGTTGGTCTTTTTGTTAGTATATCATAATGTGCAAAAAATAATGCTTCATCTGAAATTGGGAATGAAAACGCAATACGAGGCATGAAATTAGTTTGTGGGGCGTAATCCTCAAAAGCATCAGAATTAATTTCTCCTGAACGAGTTCTTTCTGGATCCACTAATAGTGGAGCAATTCCTGAGGATGTAGCAAGAGCATCTGGATTTGCAATTTCAACTCCTTCCTTATTATACCACGTAGAACCATCTCGATAGCCTTGAATAGAAGTAGGTTGATTTATATCATCTACATATACCACAAAATCTTCACCTATATTTTCTGGATGCGCACCATCTGCTAGCTCAAGTGCCTGGTCTTCGCCAGCTTTAACAGTAGGAAAGAATACGAATGGATCACTCAATACTTTTTGGTTTGCATCATATCTATCAACTCTAAGACCGACATTAAACACTAAATCATCAAAAGCAAATTTATCTTGTATGTAACCAGCTATATAAATAGGCCTAAAAGCTCCTATTGGCCTTGTTTTGTTTCCAAATTGATCTTCAGCTTGAAAGAAGTCATCAATGGTTGGGTTATCTGCTGTTTTATTTCCGTAAACATCGTATCCAAAATAACTGACCACTCCATTTCCGTTATTCAATAACTCATCAGCAGCAAAGTAATCGATACTTAGTTGGTCAGGGTTAATATTATCGAAATCAATGTAATCATTTCCATCTGCTCCAAGGGGTGCCAAATCAGGATTTTCTTTTCTAAGGTTATAATCAAAGAATGATTGAGCATCTTGTGCAGTGTATTCTCCCGGAGCAGAATTTAACCTTGGGTAGGTATAACTTGGTGCACCTTCGAAACCTGGAATAAAATCGATAACAGGGTTTAAAACATCTTTTTGCTCTATGTGAGAGTTTGTGTATAAACGACCTAACGCCCAAAGACCGTTAGTTCCTCCAGGACTTGCAGCAGGACTTACATTGTATTGCCTGTCTATACGTTGTTCATATTCAAATCCAATAAGAATATTGTGATCTCCAATATCCGCAGATCCACTAGCAGAAAGTCTATATTGGTTTTGGTTTAGACGCGCATTACCATTATACTGGTCCGCAGGGCTTTCCCAAATTCCTAAAATTTCTCTTGGAGAGTCTCCATTAAACAAGGCTCCGTTAGTTTGCATAGTAGTCCTGTCCGATAAGAATTTATTCGTTCTTGTTGGGTCATTTGGGTCGGCGGCTAATGTCGGATCAAAAACAGGATTTCCTTCTCCATCATAACCTTGCCAACCAAATAAATCATAATATCTACTAGTGTAGTTTGCCAATGCAACATTATCATCACTTGGTGTAAAACCAACTAAAGTGTCCTCCCAAGTTTGGTGAATCCAACCTTGACGTTGAAATGCTGAATCAGTTTCTAAACGGTAGGTTTTATTCTCGAAACTTTGGAATTCACCAACATAACCATATCTCCAAATATCATCTTTATGCTTTTCATTAAATGTCCTTCTAGATGAATTGGAATAATCAAACTGAACGGTATAAAAAGCATTCTTAATTACCGAGCTATTTTCATCACTACTTGAACCATCATTAAAGCGTTGAGTAAATCTCACGAAGCCTCTTGAATCATAGGATACACGTCTAGGGTTGTTGTCCCAATTCATTAAAGCTTTTGGGTACAAACTTCCAGATCCAGTTCCATCACCATAAAAACTATTGTTGCCAACGCCTTTATTATTGTTGTAAGTAAGGTTACCTCCTATAGTTAAATTGGTGTTCTTACTTGTATTAATGTCAAATTTACCTTGAATACTGCTATTGTATTGTTGAGCGTTAGGCTTGGTGCGAACATTCTCAATTTCATTCATTCTTAAGAACTCTCCATTGTGGGTTGTACCGTCTCCACTTGGATTGTACCTCAAAGGATCATCAATTAACTCATCTCTAACACCGTCTTTGGCTTTCCAGTAACCTACATGCGAAGGTCTTGGGTCTGCCACATAGTTAAAGTTACCAGAGAGAAAGAATCCGAGAATTGGACTTTCTTTTTTCTTCGCACTATCTTTTTTCCATAAAATGGGACCATAAGCACTAAATTCCACCAAGTTATAAGCATATGGATCTAAACCAATTACTTTCTGTGTTTCTCTATTTCGGAATCCAGAAGTCACATATTCAACAGAACCACCGTAAGAACTTGCGGCGCCTTTTGTTGTAATACTTATAACACCACCTGTAACATCACCATATTGAGCTGGTATACCACCGGTAGTAACAGAAACCTGTTCAATTGCTGCTTGAGGGAGACTATTTGCTGAAGCTCTAACTTTTATACCGTCAATGAAATAGTAGTTGGCATCGCTACGAGCTCCTCTAAAGTTCAGTGAGGAATTACCATCATCAGCCGATACAACACCACCAACTTGTTCTGCTATACCAGCAACAGATCGCGTTGCCATCTTGTCCATATCTTCACCACCGATAGTACTACCTGAACTTGTGTTATCCTTTGAAATTAAAGGAACCTTGTATGAGACAACTTCATATACGTCCATTTCAACTGCACTGGACTTCATGCTCATATCTGCGAATGTAATTTTATCGGAATTTACTATAACTCCACTTTTTTGGAGTGGTGCGTATCCAACAAATTTCACTTTAATATCATAGGTACCTGCAGCAAGAGGCTTTATAAAGAATTTACCGTCAAAATCTGTTGATGCTCCAGTAACAATTCTACCCTTTTGTTCAACAACTACATTTACGAAGGGGAGTGCTTCGCCAGTTTCTTGATCTAGAACTTTACCTTTTATTCCTCCGGAACCAGTTTGTGCATGCCCGATAGTAAACAACGCAATAGTTGTTATGATTAAGGCAAAATATTTTTTAAGCATATATTACTTGATTAATGTTATTAAATCAAAAATGAAGCGAAATTAAGGCGGTAAAGATATAAATAAATGCTTACCTCTGACAAGACAGATAGGTGTTCGGCAGACCTTGTTATTTAACGGTTTTCTGTACTCAATAGAATGCTTTTGTAGTCGTTTTTTAACCAAGGAGTTAACTCTTATTAACCCTTTGTTTTTAGCACTAAAAAATTGATTGGACTTTCAATTTTATTACCTTAAACCATCTGGCAAGGAAGAATTTTTGTTTATTGTCGTTATAACGTTTAGCACGTTTTTTATTTTTTTTCATTCTTTTTCTGACTTTTTTGTTTTGATTGGATAGATGTTGTTGTCGCAGGTCTTCTGAAATGTTCAGTTCAGCTGCTCTATCTTTTTCTCTTTTCTTTTCTATTTTTTTATTTTTCAACTTTATTTTGCGCTTAGATTCTATCTTCTGCTGAGCAAAAGAGTCTTTGCTGATTATTGACAGAATAATAAAGGAAATAATAAATAGACCTTTAACTTTGTTGGATATGCGAAAGTGTGCCGTTTTATTTTTTGTTCTATTGTTTATCATGTCTTGTAAAAAGAAGGACAATAATATAAATCAATATGAAGATATTCCACAAATAGGAATAAACGTCTATTTGCAGTTGGATCAGCCTGCTTATTTTAATTTATCTGCTATTGGAGGCTATGTTTATTTGAATGAAGGATCCAGAGGAATTATCGTATACCGAACAATTGATGCTTACAAAGCATATGAAAGGCATTCTCCGTACCGAAGCAGTGAAGATTGTGCGGTTGTTAGTGTCGATAGTTCAGCAATATTTGCCACTGAAGAGTGTGACGGTATTCAATACTACTTAACAGATGGGACGGTAGCGACCGGCAATGCAACTGTTCCTTTACTTCAATATCAAACCCGAGAATCTCAGGGATCGCTTCACGTATTTAACTAAAAAAGGCGTTAATCTTTTTAGATTAACGCCTCAGTGCAAGTGTTTTTAAGCCTAGATTAGTACCTGTAATGCTCTGGTTTGTAAGGTCCATTAACATCTACTCCAATATAATCAGCTTGATCTTTTCTCAACTCAGTAAGTTGAACACCAATTTTGGCAAGGTGGAGTTTAGCTACTTTTTCATCAAGGTGCTTAGGCAGCATATAAACTTCATTTTCATACGCCGAACTATTGTTCCAAAGCTCTAATTGGGCTAACGTTTGATTTGTAAATGAATTACTCATTACAAATGAAGGATGCCCTGTAGCACAGCCAAGGTTTACTAATCTACCTTCTGCCAAAATTATAATATCGTTTCCTTTTACATTGTATAAATCAACTTGAGGCTTTATTTCAATTTTAGAATCGCCGTAGTTGCTGATTAACCAAGCCATGTCAATTTCATTGTCGAAATGACCAATGTTACATACAATTGTTTTGTCTTTCATGGCTTCAAAATGGTGCCCTTGAACGATATCTTTATTGCCAGTAGTGGTAACAACAATATCAACTTCATGTAACGCATTTTCCAATGTTTTTACAGCAAAACCATCCATAGCTGCCTGAAGCGCACATATAGGATCAACCTCAGTTACGATTACTCTAGCACCAGCTCCTCTTAAGGACGCAGCTGAACCTTTACCAACATCTCCGTAACCGCAAACAACTGCAACTTTTCCAGCCATCATAGTATCCGTTGCTCTTCTTATTGAATCTACTAATGATTCTTTACAGCCATACTTGTTATCAAACTTTGATTTAGTTACAGAATCGTTTACATTGATTGCAGGCATTACCAAAGTGCCATTTTTCATTCTTTCATATAACCTGTGCACTCCAGTTGTGGTTTCTTCACTAAGTCCCTTGATTGCTTTAGTTAATTCTGGAAATTGGTCAAAAACCATATTCGTTAAATCACCACCATCGTCAAGAATCATGTTTAAGGGCTGACCATCTTCAAAAGCAAACAATGTTTGCTCTATACACCAATCAAACTCTTCATCATTCATGCCCTTCCAAGCAAAAACGGGAATTCCGGCAGCAGCAATTGCAGCAGCAGCATGATCCTGAGTCGAGAATATATTACAGGAAGACCAAGTAACTTCTGCACCTAAATCAACAAGAGTTTCTATAAGAACTGCAGTTTGAATTGTCATATGCAGACAACCTGCAATTCTAGCGCCGTTTAGAGGCTTTGAATCCCCAAACTCTTCTCTTAGAGACATAAGGCCAGGCATTTCAGCCTCAGCTAAATTAATTTCTTTTCTTCCCCAATCAGCTAAAGAAATATCTTTGACTTTATACTTAGGTTTTGATTGTGTGTTTGTATTACTCATAATTTTGTTTCTGAAAATTTTTGCAAATGTACTAAATTGATAGATTAATATGTTTTGCCTTATTTAAACTGATATGCCATTACTTAAACATTTTAAAAGTAACAATCAAAAGCAAATTATTGTTTGGAGAATGGAGGAAGAGTTTTTGGAATATCAATCAATTCCTGAAATTCGGGAGATAAAGCATTCGTCTAGAAGGAAAGAAAAAATTGCAGTACTTTATCTATTGGCTAATTTTTTTGATGAAGTTGAACTTTCATACGACGATCAAGGTAAGCCACAACTTTCGAATTCAAATAAATTCATATCTATATCTCATTCGAATGCAATTTTAGCTGTAGGTATTGGTAATAATGACTTTGGTTTAGATATCGAAAAACTGACCCACAAGGCAGTGCGCATTTCTAAGAAATTTATTCACGATAATGATTTTAGAATTGTGGAATCTATGTCTGAGAGTTTTCATAAAACTTTAATTTGGTCAGCCAAGGAGGCAATATTTAAAAAGTATTCTCAAAGGGAGCATCTCATTTTTAAAAAACAAATAGCAGTAGAGTCCATTGATGAAGCAGGCCAACTTTTGAATGTAAAAATTGAATTTAGTGATGGTAGTGTTAGAAACGAGAAGCTGTCTTATTGTTCTATTGATGACTTTATATTAGTTTATTCAAATTAGAATCAATTATTATTGCAACATGCTAGAGCATCTATTTGAACTGAACTCGAAATCAAAAGACATCGCTGTTTTGATTGACCCTGACAAGGTTTTAATTGAGGATTTAGAATCTCTAATTGTAAGCATTAACTCAACCAAGGCTAAATTTATTTTTGTTGGAGGAAGTCTAGTTCACGGAGTGGGTGTAGATGAATGTATAAATGTGATAAAGAGCTATACGAGTTTGCCTGTTATTTTATTTCCTGGGTCTGGCTTACAAGTTTCGGCTAGTGCCGATGCTTTATTGTTTTTGTCTCTTATATCGGGTAGGAACCCAGAGTTTTTAATCGGACATCAAGTGGTGAGTGCGCCTTACATTAAAAGGCAAGGACTAGAAAGTATAGCAACCGGCTATATTTTAGTTGATGGTGGTAAAGAGACTACTGCCTCTTATGTTAGTAATACTAATCCTATTCCTGCCGAAAAGCCTCAAATTGGCGCGGCAACTGCTTTAGCTGGTGAAATGCTAGGGATGAAATTAATTTATTTAGATGCTGGCAGTGGTGCTATTAAACCAATATCGAAAGAGTTCATTGCTGCGGTAAGAAATGAAGTTGCATTGCCAATTATAGTTGGCGGAGGAATTAAGACAATACAAAATATTGAAAGAGCTTTTTCGGCTGGAGCTAATTTGGTTGTTATAGGAACTGCAATCGAAAATGATGCTGATTTTTTAAACACGATCAAACATCTTTAATAGTTAAAAATGAAGTTAATTGTTATTTCTAGTCCAAACAAATCAAAATCTGAGATTGGGTACTTAATCGATTTCATGAAAATCGGTTTAGATGTTTTCCATGTTAAAAAGAAAAATTTTTCTAGAAAACAAATGGTTGAATATCTTTCTATGATACCTGAAGAGTACAGGAATAGACTGGTTTTACACAACCATTATTCACTGGCATCAAAATTTAACTTACGGGGTATTCATATCTCCTCTCACAAAAAACACACTTCATTCTGGGGAAATATAAGATTTGGAATAGCTCGCTTTTTTAAACCAAATCTAAAACTGACAAAATCCTTTCATTCTATTCAGAGTTTAGTGAATGATAAAAAGCAATATGATTATGTTTTTTTAAGTCCGGTCTTTGATAGACATGAAATGCAAGAATTTAGTGCTGCGTACTCTGAAAAACAACTGAGGTCTGTACTTTATAAAACCAAGCATGAAGTAATCGCTTTGGGAGGAGTTAGCTATTCTAGAATAGAACTAGCTCGCAGAACTGGGTTTGAAGGAATAGCGATACACAGTGCCATTTGGAAAGAAAAACACGATAGGACAGGAATGTTTGACGAAATCTATCGTGAAACAAAGAGGGTAGAGAAACAAGTTAATTAATCAAAGTCCATTTAATGGCAAACTTAAATGCTCGGTCTTGCAAAGGGTAACCCGGTCGGGCTAAGTAATTATAGCTAAGCAAGCCTTCTGTCGCATTTGCCATTCTAGCAAAAAAATAAAATCGCTCCACATTTACCATCAAAAAGGGCTCCAGCCAAGGGTATGCTCCTACTATTTGGTTGTTTTGAATGTAAAATTGTTTTGTCGCAGGGTTGTATCTATCCGCAGTGTAATTCGAAACATAGAATACATCAGAGCCCAAGCGAACTAACATTTCTGATTGAAACAACCTTCCTTCGAAGTATAAGGAATTGTGTGAGTAGATTTCTGGTAAATTTATGATACCTGCTTGGTCGATAAATTGATATCCACCCTTTAATTGAAGATGAAAATTACCTAGATTAAATAATTTCTCTACGTAAGGGCGAATAGTTGTTATGGCATTGGAGTATTGGCGTGGCAATCTATCCCAGCCAAAATAGGTGTAATTTGTAGTTGATTGCACCGCGATTCCTACTTTGAAAAAACTGCTGTCAATTTTTAAGTTTAAATCGGCCTTCGAAATTGATAATTTGTCAAGGTTAGTATTCCATACCCAACCAAAAGTATTGTATTGGTCAAATAACAAAGCGGGCCTTTGAGATCCAAAAGCAGTTTTGATACTTACTTTTATTTTCTTAGTTATTGAATTTGAATAATAGCCCGTGATATTAAAGTCTGCTTCATTATAACCCGCTAAAATGAGCTTCCCACTTATAGCTAAATGATGCTTCGTAAATGGAAGATTGTATAAGGATGAACTTAAGTAAACGTTATTTTGAAATACATCGGTTTGCAGTTTATTATTACTTTTCTGCTCATAAGTTCCATATTGGAAACCGGCTGCACTCCTTAAACGCAATCCTGTCAGAAATGTGGAATCTCTTTTTACCCAAGGGCGTAAGATGATACCTAACTCATTATCGAATTTATTGAATAGGGTTTTGTCAATTAATGCTGAACCGTTTTGAATAGATTGAAATGGGTAGTTTGTTGAATCTATATTTCCATCTTCATAGACAAACTCTTGGTGTTGATATAGTAAAGAATGCTCAAGTGTTATTCTTGGAATAATTTGACTTTTTATAATGGAGTCAGGGTATAGTGAGTCGTTTTCGTCTCGGTAATAGAAGTATTTTGTAGGCCCGAAGTTAAAACGTTGCTTGAGTAAATATTCTTGTTGACGACTTCTGTTGGTAGCGTCAGTATAATTTACTGGAAACCCTTTTCGAGAAATTTTTTCGGGTGAGTTCGTAAATAGAGTATCGTTTTGAATGCCACCATTTTCTTGATTGTACGTTTCATTATAGATTCCGTAAAAAATAAGCTGGTAACGGTGATTTTTCGATTTCAACTGTTGGTTAAAATAGAAATTGTTAATAGCGTTCCGTTGTCTTACATAAAAACCTTCGCTACTTATTTTTCTGTAGCCAACACCTACATTCCAGTTTTCTCTTATGTTTTGCGATAAGTGCAATTCAACTCCCTCTTCTTTTTGAGCTCCATTGAAATACATTATGCTAGCATAAGGCTGGGAGAGTTCTTTGAATTTTATATTTCCTTTTCCCCATCTAAAGGCATCAAGGTTATCGAATGTGTAATTTAAGCCAGTAAGAATTGAATCATTTGCGAGTAAGCTTTTTGTTGCAGAGCCATGATTCCCGAGATTACTATTGAAATTGGAAAGGTGGTTGTCGTAATTAAAAAATGGAGTGAAGGTAGTGTCGATTTTACTGAATACAAAAGTATCTGGGTGGATTTGCTGAACGGTAAACTGATAAAAGTTATTAGACTTTGGAACTTTTTCCTCGATTTCACTCGTATCCCCTTGTTCAATAATAGTTTGTGAGGTTAGGTTAAAAGTAGCTCCGGTAAATAAAATAACAAGTATCAGTTGTAAGTTTCCTAACAAAGAGCCTCGAATGTTTTTTGTCTTGGAAATATTCAAACCGATCTAACTTTTCAAGGATATTATTTGTCCAATTCTTTTTTGGTCTGGTCAATGTCCTTCTTTACTTCTTTAATACTATCAGTTAAATCACTTTGAATGTCATTCGTAGCATCTTTGAACTGACGAATGCCCTTTCCCATGCCTCTCGCAATTTCAGGGATTCTTTTCGAGCCGAACAATAAGAGAATTACCAATAAAATGATAAATATTTCCCCGCCGCCTAAACTAAAAAACAGTAAAACCATAAAGCTAATATCATCAAAAAAGGGGCGAAAAGCCCCTTTTAAAGTCATTCAAATATCAAATTAATTTTCGTCTCGATCTTCCTTGTCCGTTAAATCAACAACAGTAGGAGATGCAATGCACAATGAACTATACGTTCCCACAATAACACCCACCATCAGCGCAAAAACAAAACCTCTAATGACCTCGCCTCCAAAAATGAATATCATGAGAAGAACTAAAATAGTACTCATTGAAGTATTTATTGTACGACTCAAGGTGCTATTCAATGCATTGTTAACTATAGTTTTATAAGGCATTTTTTTGTGCAACCCGAGGTACTCTCTAATTCTATCAAAGACAACAACAGTATCGTTAATTGAGTATCCCACAACGGTAAGAATTGCCGCAATAAAGGCTTGATCTATTTCCATTGACCATGGAGCAATACCATAAAATAAAGAGAAGATTCCTAGAACTACCAATACATCATGGAACATTGCAAGTAAAGCTCCCAATCCATATTGCCACTTTCTAAATCTGAAAAGGATATATAAGAAAATTACGATAAGTGAAAATAATACGGACCATATTGCCGATTGTTTAATGTCATCTGCAATAGTAGGTTCAACCAGTTGAGAGCTCATGATTTCAAAATCATCACCAATCGCATTAAGCCCTGTTTTTAGAGTGGCTTCAACTTTATCCTCTATTTCACTTCCTTTTTCTTCGATTAAATATTTTGTAGTAATTTTTACTTGGTTGGACGTGCCATAAGTTTTTACTTCTGGGCGTTGCTTAATTCCGTCATTAGAAACAAATACTTCAGCTAATGATCGACCAACTGCTTCTACTTCAACTGGATTAACAAAGCGCACAAGGTAGCTTCTACCTCCAGTAAAATCAACCCCAGAATCCAAACCTCTAATTCCCAATGATGCAATACCAGCAATAACTACAATTGAAGATAATACATAGTAAGACTTTCTTCTCATTATGAACTTAATGTTCAAATTTTTGAAAGCATTTTCAGTCCAACGTGTTGAGAATGATAAAGTTTCTTTCTTTCTCAATTGCCATTCAAAGATCAATCGAGTTATGAAAATTGCACAAAATAATGAAGTGGCAATACCAATTATTAAAGTAGTTGCAAAACCTTTAATCGGTCCAGTTCCAAATACCAAAAGGATCAATCCTGTTAAGCCAGTAGTAATATTCGCATCCATAATAGATGGAATAGCTCCACGAATACTAAATGCTTCGCTAATGGCTAGCTTCAATCCTTTTCCAGATCGTAATTCCTCTCGAATTCTTTCATAGAGAAGTACGTTGGCATCTACTGACATACCTATAGTGAGAACTATACCTGCAATTCCAGGAAGAGTCAAGGTAGCTCCAATACTTGTAAGAACTCCAAAAACAAAGAAAACGTTTGCAATCAATGCAATATCGGCAATTAGACCAGCGCGAGCATAAAAGAATGCCATATAGGCAAGAACTAGTATGAAGGCAACTAGAAAGGATAACATCCCAGATTGAATTGCTTCCTGACCTAAAGAAGGCCCAACAATCGCTTCTTCAATAATATTTGCAGGAGCAGGTAGCTTTCCAGCCTTTAGTACGTTAGCTAAATCTTGTGCTTCTTCAGGGCTAAATTGTCCGGAAATACTAGACTGACCACCTGGAATTTCACCATTTACAACGGGCGCCGAATAAACCAAGTCATCTAGAACAACAGCTATGCTTTTATTTGCAGGAGTGCCATTTACATTTCCTTGAGAAGCTTCGCGAGTCATTTGTTTCCAAATTTTTGCTCCAGTAGAATTCATAGACATTGAAATTTCAGGTTGACCAAGTGGATCAGCAGTTACTTTTGCATTTGTAATTGCATCTCCTTCTAATCTAGCTTTACCATCTCTTTCAATTACTTTAATTGCATGCAAAGCATAAACATCAGTTGGCTGCCTGTCGTCACCTAGAATCGGCTTAGCGCTCCACATGAACTTAATGTTAGACGGAAAGTTTTTAAGAATATTTCGGTCTGCCAAAAGTGCATTCACTTCTGCTTTATTTTTTAAACTTACATATCCTACTACAGGACCTTCTCCAGGGAAATATTGCTGTGATTCTGGATCTTGATAAATTATCGGTTGAATGAGCGCGTAAAGAGGGTTTTCTGAAGCAAATTCATCAAACGATTGATCTTCTCCAGTTGCCGTTGTATCATTACCATCACCCTCTAATTCAGAGAGTAAATCTTCAGTGTCCGCAGTAGACGCAGCAGTATCGACTATCGTTGAGTCTTGAGGAGCATCTTCAATACCTAATTCAGATAAGTTTTCACTTACAACATTGTCATCACCATTAGTTGAGTCTTTACTAGAGTCTCCAGCTTTATTTAATTCACGTAAATACTCATTAGCTTTCTCAAACCCTTGAAAAACCTCACGATTATCATACGTTTCCCAAAACTCCAGCTTTGCAGTTCCTTGAAGAATTTTACGAACTCTACTTTTATCTTTTACACCGGGCAATTCAACGACAATTCTATCAGAGGTAGCAAGTCTTTGAATTTTTGGTTGAACAACTCCCAATCCATCTATCCTTTTTCTAAGAACTTGTTCTGTTCTTTTAACCGCATCTTCAGCTTCTTTTCTAATAATATCAAGAACCTCTTCGTTTGTTGACTCACGTGGAAAAAGATCTTTATTCTCTCTATTGTGAAAAATTGAACTTAACTTAAAATTAGGATCATTAGCTTCCATTGCTTGTCCAAAAAGGGAGGTAAAATCCTCTTGGCTATTTTTTTGTAATTCTACGGCATCATTTATAGATTTTAAAAATGTTTCATTTTTACTGTCTGCAGCCATTGCTTTGATAAGATCAACAACAGAAACCTCCAAGGTTACATTCATGCCTCCTTGTAAGTCCAAACCTTTATTCAGTTCTCTAAGCTTGCATTCGCTATAAGTATAACCCAAAATAGGGTATGCTTCTTTTGATCCAACCCCAAGTAAATAGTTGCTTTCGATTGTTGAAAAGGCTGAATCCTTATCATAATTGCTCATTTCAGGATTTATGCCTAATAATGAGTCAAGTTTTTCGCTGGCGTACGATGCTGCATCGTTTTCAACACTGTTGGTTATCCAAGTAAACGAAAGTTGATAAATACTGGCTGCTGTCAGTAAAATTGTGAAGAGCCATATAGCCGTTTTGTTTTGCATTTTTTGCCGCTATTTAGTTAAAATTAAAGCGTGCAAATATAGAACTTCAATCTATATGAGAACATACAACTTTTCTGGACTTTAAATGCTTGAAGCACAAAGCGTTTGCTTGCCATAAAATCAACTGTAAATTATTATTTAGATGGTCTTTTGGGCTAATGACACGATATATCCTTTGAAGTGAGGACGACTTTAGTCAAAAAAAACCCCTTCTGAGTCGATTCAAAAGGGGTCTAGTATTTCATATGAAATTAAAAAATTAAAGCAAGCTATTTGTTTTACTAACAGCAGCTGCAGATTCAGCCAATTTAGCTTTTTCAGCTTCGTTCAAATTAATTTCAACAATTTTTTCTATTCCGTTTCTCCCTATGATAGCTGGCACTCCAATACAAATATCATTTAGGTCATATTCGCCTTCTAAGAGGCAAGAACAAGGAAACATTTTTTGAGTGTCACAGCCAATTGCTTGTACCATTGCAGAAACAGCTGCACCAGGAGCGTACCAAGCTGAAGTGCCTAAAAGTTTAGTAAGGGTAGCTCCGCCAACTTTAGTTTCTTCTTTTACATAATTCATTTGTTCATCGCTTAAGAAATCGGAAACTGGGACACTATTTCTAGTTGCTAATCTTGTAAGTGGAATCATACCTGTATCGCTATGGCCACCTATTACCATTCCAGCAACGTCAGAAGCAGGACAACCTAAAGCTTCTGATAAACGATATTTGAATCTTGCTGAATCTAAGGCTCCACCCATTCCTATAATCCTATTTTTAGGTAGTCCAGTAGCTTGATGTGCTAAATAGGTCATTGTGTCCATTGGGTTAGAAACAACGATTATGATAACGTTAGGGGAGTGTTTTATTAAATTTTCTGCAACGGACTTTACAATTCCTGCATTGGTAGAGATAAGCTCTTCTCTGGTCATACCTGGTTTTCTTGGTATTCCAGAAGTAATAACTGCTACGTCACTTCCAGCAGTTTTTGAGTAGTCGTTGGTTGTACCCGTAATTTTAGTATCAAAACTATTTAATGATGCAGTTTGCATTAAATCCATGGCTTTGCCTTCTGCAAACCCCTCTTTTATGTCAATTAAAACAACTTCTGATGCAAAATCTTTAATTGCAATGTATTCTGCACAACTTGCTCCTACGGCACCTGCTCCAACTACTGTAACTTTCATGTCTTTTGATTTTCGATTTGGCCTGCAAAGTTAGATAATCTAAGCGCTTTTATTGGATTTCAAAAGTTGAATAATATTAAAATATTGCAACAACCTAATACATTTTGGTAAATTTGATGTCAGAGGCAACGATTAAAATAAATATGCGTCTACTAATATGAATTCCATATGGAACGATATATAAATGTGCAATTATCTAAAATCATTAAAGGCTGTAAAGATCGTGACCCTAGGTGTCAGAAAGAGCTTTACAATCGCTTTTTTGGAATAATGATGGCGGTTTGTTACCGCTATTGCAGTTGTAGGCAAGATGCCGAAGATATCGTTCAAGAAGGATTCATAAAGATCTTTGATAAAATTGATAGTTTCGATGATAATGGTTCGTTTGAGGGTTGGCTTAAGCGAGTTTTCGTGAACATGGCTCTAGATAAAATCCGAAAACAAAAAATGCAGTTTTTGAGTATCAATGAGAGGGATAACGAAGACTACCTTTTGGGAAGTACCGAGCAAGATGAAAAAGAAGAAAACCAACTTCTAATTTCTATTGGTCGAGAAAACCTAGTCAAAGCCATTCAAAATTTGACACCAATGTATCGCGCAGTGTTTAATCTTTATGTTATTGAAGGGTTTACTCACGCCGAGATTGCTGATATTTTGGAAGTTTCTGAAGGTACATCAAAATCGAATTTATTCAAAGCAAAAAAGAAATTGAGAAAAGACATAAAAGAATTATTGGAGGCTAAATATGCAAGCTAATAAAAATATAAATAATCTGTTTAATGGTTTCGAAAAGGAATTCGGAAAAGGGGATTGGAATGGAATTGAATCTAGGGTTCTAGATAATAACAGAAAGTTTATTCAAAATAAATCTAAGTTTAAGATTGGCGTTTTTACTGGTTTAGCAGCTTGTTTAGCCTTGGGCTTAATTCATTTTAATACAAGTACTTTTAATAGTCCAAAGCAAGTTGAGAGAGCTGAGCAGAATACACCTAAGGTTTCTCCAGTCGTTGAAAATAAGCAGTTATCTGAAACTAATGAAAATGAACTGATAGCTGAAAAACCTAGCAAAATGGAGATAGATGTGCCGATTGAAAAGTCCGCAAAATCTTCAAATTCTTTTCAGTCTAAGAAGCTAGAGCCAGTTATACGAAAAGAATCGCAAGTTCCAGTAAATGAGACGGTAAGCCCTGATTTGCCAAAATTTGTCTTGCATAAAACTACTTATTGTGTTGGGGAAAAGCCATCGTTTATATCCGATTACGCATCCTCCCGAGACTTATCTGTAAAATGGAATAATGAAATAATGACTATTGAACAATTTAAGCAAATGAAACTTTCAAGTGCTGGGACTATTGAACTTAAAGTACTGGAAAACGACAAGGTTATCCAAGAACATATAGTTGTCTGCCAATCGCCAGAGGTTGGTATTAACTACAAAAAGAACTACAACATCGATAATCCATATGTTCAATTTAATGCAATGAAAGTAGCTGAAAATACTAATTACGATTGGTATGTTGATGGTGAGCCGATTGCAACTGCAGATAAATTTGAGTACACTTTCGCATCTAAAGGGATTTACAAAATTAAAATGGTAGTCCGGTCCTCTTCTGGATGTATGGATTCTTCATTCAAAACAGTGCGAATTTTAAGGGGTTATAATTTAATGGCAACAACCGTTTATAATCCAGAAGTTGGAAAATGGCTGCCTCTTGGCCTTAAAAAAGAGGGGCTTGCTTTCAAGCTTAGAATAATTGATCAAGAAGGCCATACTATATTCACTTCCAACAATGCCAAAGATGAGTGGGATGGTTCAATTTCAGAGAATAACCATGTGGTTAACGGCGATTTATTTTACTGGGTTGCTCAAGTTACGGATAGTAATGGTAAGATTAATGAATATGGAAATAGTCTGCTAATTAATTCAAAGTTGGAGTAGTTTTCGGAAAACATTCCAAAGTTGCTCATCAGGAACTGGAGCTTCGAAAGACACTACTTCTTTTTTAATTGGATGAATAAATTCAATTTTTCTAGCGTGTAAGTGAATAGAACCGTCCTTGTTACTTCGATCCGAACCATATTTCAAATCTCCTTTTATGGGACTTCCAATTGCTGAAAGTTGCAATCTTATTTGATGATGCCTGCCAGTGTTAGGAGTTACTTCAAGTAAATGAAAACGATCTGATGAACAAATTAGTTTGTAATGTAGGTCAGCGAATTTTGCTCCATTTTTATCGTTTTTCTCAACAAAAGACTTGTTCTTTTCTCCTGATTTTTTCAGGTAATTGACCAGCACAGTATCGTCTTCTTTTGGTTTATTTTTAACAACCGCCCAATATGTTTTTTGAACTTCCCTCGACCTGAAAATAGCGTTCATTCTGCTTAAAGCCTTGCTTGTCTTTGCAAAAACTACGACACCACTTGTTGGGCGGTCTAGTCTGTGCGGCAAACCCACAAAAACATTTCCCGGTTTATTGTAACGCTGCTTTAAGTAATGCCTAACCTTTTCTAGTAAAGGTACATCGCCAGTGATATCTCCTTGAACAAGCTCAGTTGCTTTTTTATTAACGATAATCAGATGGTTATCCTCATAAATGATAGCAATCATTAGTATTGCTCATTTTTATTTGGAAAGTCTAAGCTTTTAACATCCTCAATATAGGCTGAAACTCCACTTTTTATTTGGTCAGCAAGATTTCCATATCTTCTTAGGAATCTAGGAGAAAACTCCTGTGTAATACCTAACATATCATGAAGAACAAGTACCTGACCATCGACGTCACCTCCAGCGCCAATTCCTATTACAGGAATACGAACCGTTTTTGCTACTTTTTCCGCTAAAGTAGCTGGTATTTTTTCCAAGACAATTGCAAAACAGCCCGCTTCCTCTAATTTAATGGCATCTGAAATTAACTTGTCAGCTTCTTCTGATTCCTTAGCCCTCACAACGTAAGTTCCATATTTATAAATACTTTGAGGCATTAGTCCAAGATGACCCATTACAGGAATTCCTGCAGAAACGATCCTAAGAACGGACTCGATAATTTCGCTACCACCTTCCATTTTCACGGCGTGCGCTCCCGATTCTTTCATAATTCGTATAGAAGAATTTAGAGCCTCTTTGCTGTTTCCTTGATAGGCACCAAAAGGCAAATCCACTACCACCAAGGAGCTTTGGATACCTCTAATTACCGATGCAGCATGATAAATCATTTGGTCAAGAGTAATAGGCAGGGTAGTTTCGTGTCCCGCCATAACATTCGACGCGGAATCACCCACTAGAATTACATCAATTCCAGCCTGGTCTATCAAGCGTGCCATGGAAAAATCATATGCTGTAAGCATAGCAATTTTTTCACCTTTTTCTTTCATTTCAAGAAGCACATGTGTTGTTACTTTTTTTGCCTTGGAACTAACTGTTTTATTTGTTTGAGTACTCATATCTTTTTACCATTTATAGGTACATATTGTCCATTTATAAAATCCTGTATTAAAGGCAAGTCAAATTACTACCTTTGCCGCCTTGAAATTATTGTGCAAATATAATTTACTATAAACTCCTAAATGAATACGAAAATTTTCAAATCGGTTTTAAAAAAAGCATTAATAGCAATAATGTTTCTAGCCTCTTTTTCAGCATGTAAAAATGAATTAAAGGTGAATGCTGATGGCGAAGCTCAGGCTATTATTTATGGTGTTTTAGATCCTTATGATTCAGTTCAGGTTTTTAGAGTTACTAAATCCTTCTCTGGCGAAGGTGACCCGCAATCATATGCTAAAAATCCTGACTCAAATTATTTTAATGAAGTCGATTTAGTGCTTGTTGAGTCTCTGTTTGGTAATGAAGTGCGCCGGATGAATTTGATAAAAACAGAAATCACCAACAAGGATGCTGGCGAGTTTTTTGGTCCAAATCAAATTATTTACAATGCTTATCCTTCAAAAAACCCTGGTGAACCGATGTATCTTAATCCAGAGGCGGATTTTAGATTAGAAGGAACGGTTGATGGAAAAAGTGTGGGAGGTTCTTTTAGTATTGTAAAAGAGAACCCCGCAATTCCGTTTTTCTTTTATTCTAGTAATAAATTTCAGCGTTTTTGGGGGCGATCACTAACCTTAATTAATGGTTCTAAAGTTAATGACCTGACGTTTGATTTAACTTTTCCAAGAGGAACTAAGGTAGGAGGTATAAAGCTGTTATTTACTTACGAAGAGTTTTATGAAGGGGAAACCGAAGCAGTTGTAAAGGTGTTAGAGTTTGAGTTGGGGGAGAAAATATTCGATAACGCCCAAGACCCAAAACCAACTGAAATAAAATTTACTGGTAGAAGTTTTTATGAAAGAATAGCGGCAATAATTCCTGACGCTGCGGAAACACCAAATTTGCTATACCGTAAGGCAGGGCCAGTTGACTTTAAAATGATTGCGGTTTCAGAAGATTTATTCTATTACCGACAAGTTAAGAATTCAAGTGAAGGAATAGCTCAAGATAGACCTGAATATACTAATGTTGAAAATGGTTTTGGAGTGCTAGCCGGAAGGCAAATAGTTACGATGAATCAACAATTGGTCGCGCATGGAAACCCTGCAACTGAAGTTCTTTTGAGTAAGTTTTCAGATGATGAATTAGCAACCGGGGTTATTTTAGGTTTAACTGGTGCAAAAGGTTTTTGCTCAGACCCCTCACACAACTTAGGTTCTTCGTGTAGGTAACTGACAAGCTGTCACCAAATTTATCAGTATTTCCGTTTTTTAGAAGCTTTGTCAGCTAGATTTCGAAGAAATTCTATTGGCATACTGCTTGACTATTGACAGTCAAACAAGATTATAAAACGAATTACAAAATAAAGTCATGGGAAAAATTATTGGAATTGATTTAGGAACTACCAACTCGTGCGTTGCCGTAATGGAAGGTAACGAGCCTGTGGTAATCCCAAATAGTGAAGGAAAAAGAACAACCCCTTCAATTGTTGCATTTATTGAAGGCGGTGAAAGAAAAGTAGGCGACCCTGCAAAACGTCAAGCGATTACAAACCCAACAAAAACGGTTAATTCAATTAAACGTTTTATGGGGCATACTTACGATGAGATTGCGAGTGAAATAAAAAGGGCATCCTACAAAATTGAAAAAGATGGTGTATTGCCAAAAGTGAAAATAGACGATCGTCTTTTTACTCCTCAAGAGATTTCAGCGATGATTCTTCAGAAAATGAAGAAAACGGCTGAAGATTATCTTGGGCACGAAGTAACTGAAGCAGTTATTACTGTTCCAGCTTATTTTAATGATAGTCAAAGACAAGCTACTAAAGAAGCTGGCGAGATTGCAGGTCTAAAAGTTAAAAGAATTATTAATGAGCCTACAGCGGCTTCATTGGCTTATGGTCTTGATAAAAAGGGTCAGGATATAAAAATTGCAGTTTTTGATTGTGGTGGAGGTACGCATGATGTCTCTATTCTTGAATTGGGTGATGGTGTTTTTGAAGTTAAATCTACGGATGGAGATACTCACCTTGGTGGTGATGATTTTGACCATGTTATTATTGATTGGCTAGTAGGTGAATTTAAGGAAGAAAATGGTTTGGATTTGTCACAAGATCCAATGGCATTGCAACGTTTGAAAGAAGCTGCTGAAAAAGCTAAAATTGAATTATCTTCTACCACCTCAACGGAAATTAACTTACCTTATATAATGCCTGTTGATGGAGTGCCAAAACACTTAGTAAGAACCTTATCTAGGTCAAAATTTGAGCAATTAGCAGATGAATTAATCAAAAGAACTATTGAGCCATGCAGATCTGCATTGAAAAATGCTGATATGTCCGCTTCAGATATTGATGAGGTTATTTTGGTAGGTGGTTCTACTCGAATTCCTGCAGTTCAAGATGCGGTAAAGGCATTTTTTGGAAAAGAGCCAAGTAAAGGTGTTAACCCAGATGAAGTTGTTGCGTTAGGTGCAGCTATTCAAGGTGGTGTTCTCACTGGAGAAGTAAAAGACGTTCTTTTATTAGATGTAACTCCACTTTCTTTAGGTATTGAAACTATGGGAGGTGTTAGTACTCGCTTAATTGAATCGAATACTACTATTCCTACTAAAAAGTCTGAGACATTTTCAACCGCTTCGGATAATCAACCATCGGTTGAAATACATGTTTTGCAAGGCGAGCGCCCAATGGCAAAAGATAACAGAACAATTGGAAGATTTCACCTTTCAGATATACCACCAGCGCCAAGAGGCACGCCTCAAATTGAAGTTACTTTCGATATTGATGCTAATGGTATTTTAAATGTTTCTGCAAAAGATAAGGCTACAGGAAAAGAGCAATCAATTAGAATTGAAGCTTCAAGTGGTTTGTCTGACGCTGAAATTGATAAAATGAAGAAAGAGGCTGAAGCTAACGCTGAAGATGATAACAAAGCGAAAGAGAAAATTGACAAGCTAAATGCTGCAGACAATCTGATTTTCCAAACCGAAAAGCAATTGAAAGAGTTCGGAGATAAAATACCTGCAGAAAAGAAAGAGCCTATAGAAACTGCTTTAAATGAGCTGAAAGAAGTTCACAAATCAGAAAACATTGAAGGTATTGATGCTGCAATGGAAAAGCTCAATACTGCCTTTCAAGCGGCCTCTGAAGAAATGTATGCTGCCCAAGGAGCGGAAGGTCAACAAGGACCTAATGCTAGTCAAGGTGGTGATAAAGCAAAGGCCGATGATGAGGTTACGGATGTTGATTTCGAAGAAGTAAAATAAACGTAGCAACATATTATGATTTTAAAAGAGCCGGTTATTCCGGCTCTTTTTATTTCAATTTACTTTTGCAAGTAGTATCAAGACAAGATGAGGTTCGTTTTAATTGTTTGTGCGATAGGGATTCACTTATCTGGATTCTCAGGTCTAGATGATGCTGATTCGTTATTTAGAAAAAAGTATATTCAAGACCCGGCATATATTGATGACCTAACGGGTAAAATTTCTTTTAAGCTTTATACACTTAATCGAACCAACAGTTTTACGATTTCTGATGTTGGAAACAACTTTGAATCAAGGTATGAACCAAATGTCGGTTCTGACCTAGGATTGGGAGTATTGTATAAGTGGCTAAAGTTTGGCGTTTCATTTGCTCGACTTGGAAGAAATGGCCCCGAATCAACTCATGGCAAAACAACTCGACTTGACCTTCAAGGACATATTTTTACTAAGAAAGTGGGCGCTGATTTGAGCTTTCAGTTTTATCGTGGGTTTTATTTATCAAATCCGTCTAGCTTTAATAAGGATTGGAAGTCAGGTGATAAATATCCACAAAGATCAGACCTTAGAACCGTTAGTATAGGGGCAAGTGCTTATTATGTTTTTAATCACGAAAAATTTTCTCTGCAATCTGTTTATGTGCAATCTGAATGGCAAAAAAAGAGTGCGGGGTCTTTTTTTCTCGGAAGCTCCATAAATACTTTTGCTATTCTTGCCGATTCTGCGATTTCACCAGAAAATTTTTCTAATCCTTCAAATCAGTCTAAGTTTTTTGAAGAGGCTAGAATGAGAAGTATTGCTCCGTTATTTGGATATTCATACACTCTAGTGTTAAGTGACCACGTGTTCACAAACCTCACTGTATCGCCAGGGTTTGCTCTTGCAAATACAAGGCTGAAAGAGGCAGATGGTTTTTTAGTTTATAAAAAGACGAATATTATTCCAAGGTTTGAGTTTCGATTTGGGCTAGGTTATAATGGCCCAAAGTTCTTTGGAGGTTTCTCTGCAGAGTATAATTATCAGGAATTCAAATTCAACCAAGGCGAAGGCAGGTTTGGGCATACTAGAGGTCAAGCAAGAGTTTATATTGGATATCGTTTCAATTGGTAATTACTCATAGCGCAAAGCCTCAATAGGATCGAGCTTAGAGGCTTTTACCGATGGATAGTAGCCTGAAATTACTCCAACCACGAAACACAAGCTGAAACCTGAAAAAATCCATAACCACGGAATTATAAAAGCTCCACCAGTTAGCAGAGAAGTTACGTTTCCGATAATTATTCCAAAAATAATTCCAGCAACTCCACCCATTTGGCAAATAAGAACCGCCTCAGTTAAAAATTGAGTTTTGATTATTGATGGAGAAGCACCAAGGGACTTTCGAACCCCTATTTCATGCGTTCTTTCAGTTACAGAAACCAACATAATATTCATCAATCCTATTGCAGCTCCTAATAAGGTAATAATTCCAATTATTCCTGCGGCAATGGTAACAGTGCGGATATTCTCAATAAGCTTAGTTGCCAAACTATCGCTTCTTCTAATTTCAAAATCATCAGATTTTGATAAAGGTATTTTTCTCACTTGTCTGAATCTACCGGTTGCTTCGTCAATAGTTGGTATAAGTTGTTCGGGTCTTTCGGTCATAACATTTAGGGTATAGGTTTCGTCTGGTTTTCCGAAATATTGCCTAGCAACCCCAAGCGGAAGCATTACTAAGCGATCTCCTCCCATACCTGAACTACTACCTTTTTCTTTTAAAACCCCAACAACTGTGTAACGAACCCCATCGATAGAAATGTTATTGCCAATTGCATCTACGTTTTTGAACAAAGTATTATTCACTTCACTGCCTATTAAAGCAACCCTGCGATTGTTTTCAAAATCAGTATTACTCATACTTCTTCCTTTCTCAACAGAGTATCCAGCAGTTTTTAGGTAATTAAAGTCAACGCCCATAACGGTAACATTTTGGTTGGTTTTCTCACTTCTATATTTTACCGTCGAATTAAATGATGCGCGCAAGAATACCGAGACTTTCGCATTGGAATTAAACTCATCTTTAAATTTTTGAGCCTCGAAATAAGTTATGCGTTTTTTTTCATTTTCTTCATTTTTAACTTTTGCTCTTGATCGATATTGTTGAATAACGAAAGTGTTGGCTCCCATATTCGTAAATTCAGATTGTATCGATGCCTTAATCGAATCAATTGCTGTCAAAATCCCTATGAGCGCTGTAATTCCTATTGCAATAATCATTGCCGTTAAAACAGTTCTTAACGTTTGACTTCTAATGGCATTTAATGCCACATAAATATTCTCTTTAAGTACTTGCTTTCTCAATTTACAAACTCAAAATGATATGTTTAATTTTTTACCTTCGCAGAATTGAAAAGTAGCTAAAGTAAAATTAGAAATTCAAAGTTATGATATTCGATTTAGACATGATTAAAAAGGTGTACCAGCGGTACCCTGAAAGGATAAAAGCAGCAAGAGCGATTTGCAATAAGCCGCTTACGCTTTCTGAGAAAATATTGTATACCCATCTTTGGGATGGAAATGCTGCAACTGAATTTCAAAGAGGTAAAAATTATGTAAATTTTGCTCCTGATAGAGTTGCAATGCAAGATGCAACAGCTCAAATGGCTTTATTGCAGTTTATGCAAGCAGGTAAAGATTCGGCAGCAGTTCCATCTACGGTTCATGCTGACCATTTAATTCAAGCAAGAATAGGTGCAGATAAAGATCTTCAGGATTCATTAAATAAAAACAACGAAGTTTTTAATTTTCTATCTTCAGTTTCCAACAAGTATGGAATTGGCTTTTGGAAGCCGGGCGCAGGAATTATTCATCAAGTTGTACTTGAAAATTATGCATTTCCAGGTGGAATGATGATAGGGACCGATAGTCATACTGTAAATGCAGGAGGACTTGGCATGGTTGCAATTGGAGTTGGTGGTGCTGATGCTGTAGATGTTATGGCTGGTATGCCTTGGGAACTCAAGTTTCCAAAACTTATTGGTATAAAATTGACAGGTACATTAAATGGCTGGACTTCTGCTAAGGACGTTATTTTGAAAGTTGCAGGAATCTTGACGGTTAAAGGTGGAACTGGCTGTATCGTTGAATATTTTGGAGAAGGAGCAAAGTCAATTTCTTGCACAGGAAAAGGAACCATTTGTAACATGGGTGCGGAAATAGGAGCAACCACTTCAACATTTGGTTATGATGATTCAATGCGTAGATATTTGAGTGCGACTGGAAGAGCAGATGTTGTTGCTTTAGCAGATGAAGTTGCAGAGCACCTTACAGGTGATGATGAAGTTTATGTAAATCCAGAGCAATACTTTGACCAAGTAATTGAGATAAATCTTTCAGAATTGGAACCACATGTCAACGGACCTTTTACTCCAGATTTAGCAACACCAGTTTCAAAAATGGCTGCTGCAGCAGCAAAAAGTGATTGGCCTACAAAAGTTGAATGGGGGTTAATTGGATCTTGTACAAACTCGTCTTACGAAGATTTATCAAGAGCAGCTTCTATTGCAAAGCAAGCTGTTGAAAAGGGGTTAAAAACAAAGGCAGATTTTGGAATTAATCCTGGTTCAGAGCAAGTAAGGTTTACCGTTGAACGAGATGGAATCTTAGATGCATTTAAACAATTGGATGCCACTATTTTTACGAATGCTTGTGGTCCTTGTATTGGTCAATGGGCCAGAGCCGGTGCCGAAAAACAAGAAAAAAATACGATTGTACATTCTTTCAATAGAAACTTTTCTAAACGTGCTGATGGAAACCCAAATACCCATGCCTTTGTAACTTCCCCAGAAATGGTAGCCGCAATTGCAATTTCAGGAAATTTAGGGTTCAATCCAATTACAGATACGTTAATAAACGAATCGGGTGAAGAAGTAAAACTAGACCCTCCAACAGGTTGGGAATTGCCAGAAAAAGGATTTGATGTAGAGGATAATGGTTATCAAGCACCTGCTTCTAATGGAAGTTCAGTTGAGGTAGTGGTTAAAGAAGGTTCAGAAAGACTGCAGTTATTAACTCCTTTTGCGGAATGGAATGGTGACAATTTGATTGGAGCCAAACTGCTTATAAAAGCTGAAGGAAAATGTACTACGGATCACATATCTATGGCTGGACCTTGGTTGAGGTTTAGGGGGCATTTAGATAATATATCGAACAACTGTCTTATAGGTGCTGTAAATGCTTTTGGAGGTGAAACCAATTCGGTTACTAATCAATTAACTGGTGAAAAAGGCGAAGTTCCAGCTACTGCTAGAGCTTATAAAGCTGCTGGAGTACCTACAATTGTTGTTGGTGACCATAATTATGGAGAAGGTTCTTCAAGAGAGCACGCTGCTATGGAACCAAGACACCTTGGGGTAAAAGTTGTTTTGGTGAAGTCTTTTGCTAGAATTCATGAAACAAACTTGAAGAAACAAGGGATGTTAGGCTTGACCTTTGACAATGAGTCAGACTACGACAAAATCCAAGAGGCGGATACTTTCAACTTTATAGATCTAAAAGATTTTGCGCCAGAAAAGCAATTGAAAATTGAAGTTGTGCATGCTGATGGAAGTAGCGATACAATCAAGGCAAATCATACGTATAACGCTCAGCAAATTGATTGGTATCGTGCGGGTTCAGCGTTAAACCTTATTAGCAGAGAATCTTAATTTTAATTTTAAACAGCTAAAAAAGGTTCTTTCGAGAACCTTTTTTTTTGACTATTTGTTTAAGAAAACAATAGCAAGTTATATCAGTATATTTGTCAAACTAATGCTTTGTTGGAATAGAAATATCTTCAGTTTACTTCTTGTTCTAGTGGTTTTTGCCACTAGCTTGCAAGGACAAGATAGTAGTTCCACCAATTTTGGTAAAAATATTTATCGAAAAAGCTGGTCTTTAGGATTTAAGGTGCATACTAGTGGAATCGGAGGCGAGTTTAGGCAGGAAAAATTTGTTACCGCAACTCAAAAGAACTTTTGGAATATAGACGTTTCAAACATTAAACATATAAAGGAACAAAAAAGCTTTAACCAAGGCCAGGAAGAATCTAACATTGTTTATGGAAAACTGAATAGCTTTTATCAAATCAGAGCGGGAGTTGGTCAGCAAAAGGTTCAGTTCAAGAAATTGGTTATTAGAGGTGTGCAAATCAGTAGTATAGTAAATGTTGCTCTAACTGCGGGTTGGCTAAAACCAGTTTTTGTTGAAGTTCAAGTAGGCGATTTAAATGAAAATCCAACACCTAGTTTGGAGCAGTATGATCCTTATGCACATTCTTACGAACGAATTTCAGCAAGAGGACCTTGGTTAGCAGGAGTTGGGAGTAGTAAATTGGTTCCTGGAGCATCGGCTAAATTTGCTTTGAATTTTGAGTTTTCACCAGAGGAGGATGAAATTAAAGCGTTAGAAGCCGGAGTAATTTTAGATGGTTTTATTGACCCAATTCCACTTATGGCTTTTAACCGCCAATACAACGTATTTTTTAATGTGTATGTCAGTTTTCTATTTGGCAGAAAAACCTATTTGTAATAAATGAGTGAACTTTTAGAAGCTAAGAAAAAAATTAGCAAGCCGAAATGGTTGCGTGTAAAACTGCCTACCGGAGAGAATTATAAGCAGGTTCGCGAAATAGTCTCAGAACATAAGTTGCATACTATATGTGAGAGTGGGAATTGTCCAAATATGGGGGAATGTTGGGGAGCTGGTACAGCTACCTTTATGATCTTAGGTAATATTTGTACGCGTTCATGTGGCTTTTGTAACGTTCTTACCGGTAAACCGTTAGAAGCAGATCCTTTTGAGCCACTGCGGGTAGCAAAGTCGGTTAAATTAATGAAGGTCAAGCACTGTGTTATTACCTCGGTGGATAGAGACGATTTAAAAGATGGTGGTTCTGAAATTTGGGCGCAGACGGTAAATAAAGTTCGAGAATTGAGTCCAACAACTACATTAGAAACGCTCATACCTGACTTTGCAGGAAATTGGGAAAATCTTCAACGCCTCATTGATGTAGCTCCTGAAATTGTCTCGCACAATTTAGAAACAGTGCGCAGGCTAACTAAAGAGGTTCGTATTCAAGCTAAGTACGATAGGAGTTTGGAAGTGCTTTACCGTTTGAAGAAAGGCGGAATGCGTACAAAAAGTGGAGTAATGCTCGGTTTAGGTGAAACGGATAAAGAAATTATTGAGACAATGGAGGACCTTAGGTCTGTAAATGTTGATGTATTAACCCTTGGTCAGTACCTCCAGCCTACCAAAAAACATTTACCTGTGCAAGAGTTTGTAAAGCCAGAGCGTTTTCAGAAATACAAAGAAATTGGATTGGAGATGGGGTATAGATTTGTCGAGAGTGGTCCTTTGGTTCGTTCTTCTTATCACGCCGAAAAACATTTATTCTAGTCATTTGTTTTTAAAAAGTAACCGTTTATTTCAATGCTCTATTCATTAAAATATTTGATGGATTTAGTATAAGAAAATGAATTAAATTGCACTCGATTTTGTTGAATACAAAAATTTTTACAATATGAAGATCAAAATACTTTCCGTTGCCGTCTTGACTGGGCTTACTGCGCTCATTTATAGTGGTATAAAAAATAATCAAGAAGAAGTTTCAAAAGTGTCTTATGAGGCAAGAGAAACTGAAACTAACAATGCTTCTGCAAAAGGTACTGCAGAATATTGGAGTTCAATCAGAGGTTCTGTTGAAAATGGGACAATAAATGATGAGGACTACAATAAAGTATTGCAACAAGTTCAAAACAAACGTGCAAATAGAGCAGGTGGTATTGGTTTAGAATTTGAACCTATCGGGCCAACGAATATTGGAGGAAGAACAAGAGGGTTAGTAGTTGATATCAACAATCCAGAAATTATTTATGCAGCAAGTGTAACAGGTGGTTTTTTTAGAAGCCTTAATGGTGGAAACACTTGGACAACAAGTTTTGGTAAAGAAAAAATACTTACAACTAGCTGGTTGACTCAAGCTTCTGATGGTACTTTATACCTTGCAACTGGAGCATCTTCTTTCGAGTTAGCTGGAACTTCAGAAAATGGCAATTCTACTCCTAAAGAGCCAGGAAAAGGAATCATGAAGTCAATAAATCAAGGCTTAACATGGACGTTTTTAAAAAGTACTGAAGTGGTGGATACCGATCAACGTTTTAGAACAATTAATGAAATAAAAATAAGTCCTATTGACCCTGATATTATTGCTGTTGCAACCTCAAGAGGTTTGCAGATGTCATTTGATGCTGGTGTTACTTGGGTAGATGATTTAATTTGTAACACAGGTTCAGCCAATCCTTTTACCGGAGACATTAATTCTTTAGAATTTAGCTTGGATGGAAAGAAGCTTTGGGTTGGTTCTGATGATGGTCGATTCTTTTATTTGAATAACGTTTCAGCAACTAATTCTTGTGGTTTTGTTCAGGCATTGACTGATGACGGTTGGGTAGCTGGTTCAAGACGAATGAAGCTTAGTGCTTCTGTTATTGATCCCTTGAAAGTGTATGTTGCGTTAACAGACGCAGGAGATGTTTTGATCGATATAGTTGAGTCAGTTGATGGTGGAAAAACATTTAATAGTATCAACCCTAATGTCCCTTACAGTAATCCAAATTTTGACCTTTTCGGTAGTGGGCAAGCGTGGTATGATTTATTGTTCAAGGTGGTTCCTCATCCTTCAGACGCTACAAGAGAAAATATGTGGATTGGTGGAGTTGACTTGTGGAGATACGATGGTAACTGGACGCAAGCTGCTGTTGGAGGAAGAGCAAATGGTGGACACAACCCGTTTTTCGTGCATGTGGATCATCACATTATGGCTTACAACAAAAGCAACCCTAGTGAACTTTATTTTGGTAATGATGGAGGAGTATTTAAATCCTTAGATGGGGGTTATGAGTTTTTTGACGTCAATAAAGGTTATATGACGTCTCAGTTCTATAGTATAGATATCGGGAATTTCGACTACGTTATTGGCGGTACTCAAGATAATGGCTGTATTATAGTATCTCCTTTGCGCCCTGGTGATAGTGATTTTGGTGCAGTAGTTTTCAATGAAAACATTACGAATGGGGATGGATTCGATTGTGTAGTTTCAAATATTGCCAATGTTAAATATACGTCTGCTCAATACAATAATGTGGGTAGAGGGTTAATTGTAGATGTTAAAGGTGGAGCAGCTTGTGGTCAGTACTGCGATGATCAAGGACATTTCTACACAAAGTTGGCATTGTGGGAGACAAAAAACGATCCAACGAGTAAGTTTTTCATAGATTTTGAAGTGGATACTGTAGCAGATGCAATAGATTTAGGTACAGGAATACGTAAAACATTTAGTGGTAAAATCGAACCGGTGCAGAGTGCTGCAGAAGTTATCATTTCTTCTATTGAAATTGGCACAATTGACGATAGACTTGTTTATGATGGTAAAGGTGGATTCTCAGGTGCGGGTAAAGGAACTTTTGATGAAACCACAATGGAGTTTTCAGTTACCTTCGATACTCCACCTCAGTTAAATGCAAAAGTGAATGCTTATTATACTTCCAACTACAAGGCGGGTTCAGTGTTGAACATTGAAAGTCAGACGGAAAGATTGCCTATACAGCATATATTAAGTACGAGTTTGGAGCCGGGTGATGTCGAAAAAATCCAAGATCCAGTGCAAAGCATAATAGCTATGTCAACTTCAAGAGAATGCTTGTCGGGTCAGTCGCATGCCTCACGAAATTGCTCTGGTCGAGCATCAGGTATTCTGTTAGGAAGAAATGCGATTAACACAACAGAAGAATTGAATTGGCTTTATGTGCCAGGAGGAAGTGGCTACAGAATGGTGTTTTCTGATAATGGTGACAAATTGTTTGCATCTATTGGGGGATCAATTGATCGTCTCAATGGTTTAAATGATGTCTACACTCAGGCAGATGCTGAGAATGTTACTAGAACTAGAATTTCTGGTTTTGCTGGAACTGTAACAGGAATAAGTATTCATCCAAATGACCCTGAAACGCTCATTGTTACAACAGGAAATTACGGTGTTACAGCTTCTCACGTTTATATCGTGACTGGAGCTATGGGAGCTAACCCAATCGTAAAAGATGTTGGAGGCGATTTACCTTCATTCCCCGTATACGATGCAATATTTGACGTAACGAATCCAGATCGAGTTATCTTAGGAACGGATATGGGAGTTTGGGCAACAGAAGATATTTGGGCGTCTAGTGTTACATATACGGAAGAAAACGAAACTATTGGAAACTTCCCTGTTATTGATGTTGATCAGCAGACGCTGCCGCATGGTGAGGCTACCAACAGAGAGATTATCTATTTAGGAACACACGGAAGAGGTATTTGGAAATCAGGATCAGTAGTAACTGGAATTACTCCTGATTTAACTACTGCTAAAGTTTGGGAGTCTCAAATTAAATTGTTTCCAAACCCTGCAAAATCTAATATTCAAGTAGAATATACGGTTGTAAATCCTGATGAGGTTTCTATGAAAATATACTCAATTGCTGGAAATGTGATGAAAGTTATCACTCCTTCGGCGTTAGAAGGGGAGAACAGCATAAATGTGCCAGTGAACGATTTACCTTCAGGGTCGTACTTTATAAACTTAATTGACGGTAACTCTCAGAAAGTTGCTAAGTTCATTAAAATGTAAGGTTCATATAAATACATATAAAAAAGCCCTCCTTGAGAGGGCTTTTTTTATCCTCATTTTTTTAATCGCGCTATATTTGATTTAAACGAAGGATATGCGAATAGCTATTAATGGATTTGGAAGAATTGGACGAAATTTTCTGCGAGAATTTGTTCGAAGAGAAAATGAAATGCAAGGGGTTCAGGTAGTTGCTATTAACGACCTGGCTAATACCCAAACATTAGCTCACCTGCTGAAGTACGATTCGATACATGGTATTTTTAAAGGAGAAATTTCCGCAACAGATAATTCGATAGCAGTTAATGGAAAGACCATTCGAACTTTTTCTGAGTCGGATCCAGCTCTGTTGGCTTGGGAGGAACTAGATATTGATATCGTAATTGAATCCACCGGATTTTTCAGAACGAGGGATTTAGCTTCTAAGCATTTAGCAGCAGGAGCCAAAAAGGTAATTCTTTCTGCCCCTTCCTCAGATGCATCTATAAAAACAGTTGTTCTCGGTGTGAATAATGATATTCTATCCAAAGAGGATGACATAATTTCGAATGCTTCTTGCACAACCAACAATGCCGCGCCTATGATTCAAATTGTAGATGAATTGTGTCAAATTCAAACGGCCTACATAACCACAGTTCATTCTTATACTACAGATCAGAAATTGCACGATGCACCGCACAAAGACCTTAGAAGAGCACGTTCTGCTCCAAATTCAATAGTTCCTACTACCACAGGTGCTGCTAAAGCTATTACTAGAATATTTCCTCATCTAGATGGTAAAATTGGTGGTTGCGGAATTCGAGTTCCAGTTCCAAATGGGTCTATGACAGATATTACTTGTGTGGTGAAAAACCCTAAAAGTGTAGAGCTGATAAATGAAAAATTCAAAACTGTTTCCAAAACCTCGCTTAAAGGAATTTTAGATTATACAGAAGACCCAATAGTATCGGTTGACATTATTGGTAATCCGCATTCTTGTTTGTTTGATGCTGAACTAACATCAGTTATTGGAAATATGGTGAAAGTTGTTGGTTGGTACGATAACGAAATCGGGTACTCGAATCGATTGTTGGATTTATTGAAAAAAATCTAATTCTCGAATTTTTTTAATTCTAGGTTTTTTCCATCAAATACTCCGTAAGTATTGTAATTGATCCACTCGCCAAGATTAAGATACCTGCTGTTTTCCCCAACCTTTAAATCTAAGGGCAGATGCCGGTGACCAAAAATGAAATAGTCGTAGTGTTTGTTTTCTAGGATCTCCTTGCAATAGATGGCTAGCCACTCATTCTCTTCTCCTAAAAATTTTTCGTCTGAGCCACTATTTGCCGAACGACTTCTTCCGCTCCAAAAGTTGGCTAAACCAATGCCTAAGTTCGGGTGAATCCATCCGAAGAGCCACTGAGAAATAGGGTTAGCAAATACTTTTTTAATGAATTTATAGCCATAGTCTCCAGGTCCATAACCGTCACCATGACCAACTAGAAATTTCTTTCCTCCAAATTCAAAATCGGTGTTATCGCGATACATTTTAACGCCAAGTTCTTCCTCAAAATAATTGAACACCCACATATCGTGGTTGCCAATAAAATAATGGACATTAATTCCACTATCCGCTAACGATGCTATTTTACCCTGAAGTCTCGAAAACCCCTTGGGAATTGCGTGTTTGTATTCAAACCAAAAATCAAAAACATCACCTACTAAAAAAATGTCAGAAGCATCCTTAGAAATAATATCCAACCATTGAATAACTCTTAACTCCCGTTCTTTACTTTTCTGGGGATTTGGTGCTCCTAGATGAAAATCAGAGGCGAAATATATTTTCTTATTCAAACTCATTTTACTATTCCGTCCAATGCTTTGTATGGATTCAGTTTATGCAAATGCAAAGTAAATCGAATCTGTTCGTTATAAGTAACATTGTTTGCGGAGTATGCCTGCTCTATAGAATCACTCCAAAGTGCTGGTAAAAAGACTTCGACTATATCTCTTAACACCGTAATTCGAACTCCGGCATTAAACATAAATGACTCTGTTGAGCTAGTTCCTATGTCCGAATAAATACCAATTGGCAATACTAACGGTAAGTCAGCATTTAAATTAAAAGCAAGTAACCAATTATTGGATTGTCCAACGTTCGTTGGTGTTTTAAATCCACCTTGGTTGTCGTTCATTTGCTGCTGCCAAAAGTCGTGCGATGTTCCTCTTTCTAAAAATACATTGCTAAAAGTATAATCGTACCAACCACGTTGACCGTCCATTCTCAAATTATAACGGGGAGAAACACTTTGGTTATTAGCAAAAACACCAGCGTACATTCGAAGCGAAATGTTTTCTTTTCCTTTATGATACTTCCAATTTTGAGTTCCTACCAATTCAATCAGTTGAAAATCTTCATAATTGGTGGAGGTGAAGTTTATTTCTGATTGACTCAATTCCCTATTTCTGGTCGATTTCCAGTCTAAAATTGTATATAAATTATCGTCACTTACTATTGCTAACCCTTCGCGATTAGTATGTTCGGTAGTGTATATAGTCCCAATAGAGAGGTAGTTTCTCCAAGGCGAACGTGCATTTTTATTTTTAAAATCAAAATTTATTTTTGGATTATAGCGTTCAAATTGGGTACTATTTAACCCTAAAGTGGGATTCGAGTAACTGAATCGCTGCAAGTTTCCGTTTAGGGTTAGTCGCTTAATAAAGCTTGAAAAGTAAAAGTGATAATCAGCATTGTAAATGCCATTTATTTGATTTCTATGAATGGAATACATTGGAGCTACAAAAAACTCAAAAGGTTTTTCTAATATTGACTTATTATGCAAGCCAATACCAAGCATAGTTTGATCGCTCGAATTCCAACCAATCATAGGTAAGTAGAACAGTTGCGTTTTATTAGAATTTTCAAGAGAACCAAGAAATTTAAGCTGCAGCGGCTCCACTTTTTTCAAGATACCTTTGGTCCTCGAGATATTGTCTTTTCGGTTTTTTTCAACGGTATTCAAGTGCGCATCAACCATTATCGATTTAGCTCCAGTATTAGCCAGTTCGATTTTGCTTACTCCCGAGAGCGACTTTATTTTATGACTGCTTAAAACAGCGCCGTCCTTATCCAATGCACTTATAGATACTGGTATATTTAATGAAGATTTGTTTTTTACTTTAACATAGTGAATATCATTTTTCGTCTTTACTTTTTTCAACTTGATATTAATTTTTTCAGTCGAATTCAAATAATGATCAAAAAACCAGCTCAAATCCTCACCCGAAACTAATTCGAATTCAGCCCTTAAGTCTTGTAAATTCGGGTGTTTAAATTCCCATTTTGAATAAAACTGCCGCATCGATTTGTCAAAAACATCAGTGCCAAGTGCAGCTCGCAGCATTTGCAAACTCACTGCCATTTTAGCATACACTATTGCGCCATAATTAAGAAAGGTATAATCGGCAGCATGTGCGGTTAGCTTTTGATCGGTATTGTTTCTTGCCGTAAACAAGTAGGTAAAATACTTTTCACCCCTAACGGTTATTAAATCGAGAGCCAACCAAGCATTAAGGAAATTTGGAATTCCAGTGATTTGGGCTGATAAACTACTATCTCCATACAACTCCTCGAAATACCGCATTTCGTAGAATGAATTGATACCTTCATCCAAACTGGGCATGTCTCGTTCGTTAAATCCTAACATTCCATAAAACCAGTTGTGACCAACTTCATGCACGATAACATTCTCTAGAACTTTTCCTGTCATTCCAAAATCAATGATGGTAATCATCGGATACTCCATTCCTCCGCCAGCTTCTAAACTAGCTTCAACTGCAGAACAGTGTTTGTAGGGATAATCGCCATTGTATTTAGAGTAATGATATACCGCTTGATTGATATAACGGGGTACTCCTTTCCATTCTTTGTAATTGGCTTTGTCGAAATAGGCCCATGTATTAACACTCCGTTTTGAATTCGGTAGTTCAACAGAATCTTTTAGAACCATAAAATCTTTTTGTCCAAACCATGCGAAATCGTGCAAATTTGCTTGTCTAAAATGCAAGGTTTTATATTCATTGCTCGAAATAGAATCAAACGTTATTTCATCCAATGGAGTGGAAGCACTGTAATTCGCCCGTTCTGATAAAAAATCAATTTCAGATTTAGTTTTCAATTCTCCCGTGGCTCCAATCACATAGTTTTTAGGAACGCTAATGCGAACATCAAATGTTCCAAACTCAGAATAAAATTCTCCCTGATTTAAATAGGGCATAGCGTGCCAGCCGTCTTTATCAAATACTGCAGGTTTTGGATACCATTGCGTAATTTGGTAAGAATTTCCTTCGTGTCCTAGTCTGCTTATTCCCGCTGCTGGAATTTTTACTCTAAACGGAGTAGAAATAGTAATACGTTCTTTTGGAGCAAGTTTTTTATTCAGGATTAAAGCACAGACATCAATATAATCTGGATGATACACCCATTTTACCAGTTTATCATTTACTTTAAAATTCAATGAATCAATATAACCTCGACCGTCTTTATCTATAAACTGAAAAGTAGTCGAACCGTTTTCTAGCAATTGTTTCCCAAGGGCGGTTTCATTGTTTTTATATGCATTTGGCCATAAATGAAACCATAACGTATCCATTCCGTGATGACTATTGTTTATGTATTCCAATTCCTCATATCCATTCAAAAAATGATTGGAATCGTCCAACTCAACTTGAATATCATAATTCACAGTTTGTTGAAAATAGGTTTTGGAATGCTGTGCCTTTAACCCTAGCGAAATCCCTAAAACTAAAAAGCCCCAAAGGGCTTTTTTTCGTTCTATTTTAAGCATAAATCTTATCAAAAAGGTCTTTGTACTTATCCATTATAAACTTCCTTTTTAGTTTAAGGGTAGGGGTAAGTTCTTTTGTATCAACTGACCAGGTTGAGTCAACCAATTCAAACTTCTTCACTTGCTCCCAATTTCCAAAACTTTCATTATAATGATCTAATTCTCTTTTAATCCTTGCAATAACTTTTTCATTTTTTATTACCTCAGAATTTGAATTGAATGGAACCTTTTTACGGACGCACCAATCTTTTAGAAACTCAAAGTTTGGAACTACAAAAGCGGCTGGATGTTTTTGACTTTCACCAATAACCATTATTTGCTCGATAAAGCGCGACTCCTTGAATTTGTTTTCCATCATTTGAGGAGCGATGTATTTACCGCCGGAAGTTTTAAAAATTTCCTTTTTTCGGTCCGTAATTTTTAAGAACCCGTCGCCAACAAACTTTCCAATATCTCCAGTCGAAAACCAGCCGTCATCGGCGAGAACCTCTTTTGTTTTTTCTGGCTGTTTATAATAGCCTATCATTACGTTTGGTCCTTTTATAAGAATTTCACCATCATCAGCAATTTTCACTTCCACACCATCTATTACTCTTCCAACTGTACCAATCATAAGGCCTTTATTGTGCGAGGCATTAACTGTTGCTACAGGAGAAGTTTCTGTTAATCCATAACCTTCCATTACTGGAACTCCAGCAGCAAGAAATACTCGAGCTAATCTAGGCGATAATGCAGCAGATCCTGAAGCAACTGCTAGTACATTTCCTCCAAGAGCTTCTTTCCACTTGCTAAAAATTAGTTTACGAGCAATACTGAGTTGGAATTCGTACCACACTCCATTTGCTCCATAAGGTTCATATTTTTCGCCTAAATCAAGTGCCCAAAAGAAAAGTGTTTTTTTAATACCCGTTAATTCGCTTCCTTTAGCTACTATTTTATCGTAAACTTTTTCTAGTAATCTAGGCACGGCAGTGAAAACCTCCGGCTTTACTTCCCTTAAATTATCGCCAATTGTTTCCATTGATTCAGCGAAATAAATAGACACGCCTGTAATCATATATAAATAAACCAACATGCGCTCATAGACATGACAAATTGGAAGGAAGCTCAATGACTTTCCATTACTATCAACAGGAAGTCGTTCAATGCAAGATAATGAATTGCTAACTAAATTTTTATGAGAAAGCATCACTCCTTTTGGAACACCCGTTGTTCCACTGGTATAAATAAGTGTGGCTAAATCGTCTTCAACAATAGTTTTCATTATCGCTTCCACTTCAGCATCTTCTTTCCCCTCTCCCTCGGCAAGAAATTTTGTCCAATGGTCAACACCGTCCAATTGCTCAAAAGAATAAATGTGTTTTAAGCTAGGGACTTCGTTTTTTATAGAGTTTACTTTTTCAAACAATTCTCTATCGCTTACGAAACAATATTTTAGTTCAGCATCATTAAAAATGTATTTGTAATCCTCTGCTGAAATAGTAGGGTAGATTGGAACATCAACTGCACCTACTTGTAAGATTCCACAGTCCATGGAAATCCATTCGGGACGATTATTTGATATTAGACCAATTTTATCTCCTTTTACAATCCCCAATTTTAAAAGTGATTTGCTCACTTTCATTGCTTCTTCTAGCATTGTATCAATGGAGGTAGGTACCCATTCTCCATTCAATTTAGCCGTAAATGCATCTTTTTTAGGATAAGATTTTTGTTGGTGGCGTGGTATATCGAAAAGGCGTTTTACATGATCATACATAAGCGTCTGTTTTGCTCAAATATATAAACAGGAGTTTATAATATTACACTGTCATAACGAATTTATTTCAGCATCTCAAACGATATAAGGTTTTGGAGAATAAAATTCCAAAATTTTGGGGCCGAATTACCGAGACTAAAAAGTCCAATAATTAGTTTAACCTAGGTTGATTATTTAGTTTCACTGTACTTCAATTCACCTCTAATAAAAGTTTGGAGAACCTTGATTTCTCCCAATTTTTCAATAGGAGCTTTCATCGGATCAATGCTTAAAACTACGAAGTCAGCGTTTTTTCCAATCTCCAAACTGCCAGTCTTGCCATCAAAAAAGGCCAACATCGCAGGCCAAATAGTTAGAGATTTTAATGCGCTTTTTCGACCTAATGGATAATAGCATTTTTCAGTTTTTAGCAATGCTTTAAATTGTTTGAAGGGATTCATTCCGCCAATTGGATATAAAGAACCTGAGGCAATAAATTGATTTTGAGCAAAAAGTTCTCCGAAATTGTAACTGGAACAATTCCTTTTTACGCCTAGAGATGGATTGAATTCCTTTTTATCCCGATTCGCTTGAGTAGGCTGAATGCTCGGCAGTATACTGTAGGATCTTAGTTTTTCGTAATCGCTCGTATCCACCAATTGATTGTGTTCTATCCTCCAGCGATTATCGTTCACCGATACAAGCGCTTCACCCATTTGGTTTGCAGCTAATTCAAATGCAGCGTCTCCATACGCATGAAATACTAATTGAAATTTTAAGGAGGCACACAATTCAGGTAGTTCATATAACGCAAAAGAATCTGCGAATAGTTTGCCATTCGTTTCTTCAGATAAATAGGGTTGTTTTAAGAGGGCTTCTTTGGACCCAATGCTGCCATCTATAAAATAACTAAGTCCTTTTAAGTGAATTGTTCCAGAATCGACTCTCCCTGTTTTAGTGAGCCATTGGAAATTTCGAGTATTGCCGGCCAATACAATTTGATGGTAAAAAGCAGGATTATTTTCTGTGATAATTTTATCAGCGGTACTTGAGCTAACGCCAAAACTGGTGCACCCCGAATAACCATTTTTAAAAAGCTCATCAGACATTCTATTCGTCGAATATGAGGCTAGCTGATTTTTTTCCAGGTATTGAATTACAACAGCAATAGAATCTTTACTATGAATGATCCTTTTTTTATCAGAAGATTTTTGAAATACAGCTTGATACGTTTTGCGGTCAATAGAAATTGTGTTTCCTGAAGTCGACCGAATTACAAATTGATAGCCGGGATAATTGATTTGCTCTAGCTTTTCTGGTGGCACATTGTACAAGTAGTTTATGTTGGAGTTGTCAAATTGTACATTTGAAAGACTAGTATAATCAAGCGCATTACTTTTCAGTGTTTTTGCTAATAAATAACTGTGCGCATCAAAAAATGCGGGCACAACTGTCTTCTTCTTTAAGTCTAGTTTTTCTGTCGAACTGTATTTATTTAAGATTTGATGTTCGGGCCCAATCTCTAATATTTTCCCGTCTTTTACGGCCATTGCTTGTCCAGCGCTGAACTCAACATCACAGGTGTAAATAGTCCCATTATGAAGGACCAAATCGGCGTCTTTGAACTTTATACAAGAGAGCGAAATACAGGCAACAGTGGCAAATGCAATAAATGTTTTTAATTTAACCATTTCTGAATAAAGGGAATTTTTTTGGTGTCGACCAAAATGTTTAGAATAATTAGTATCAGAATTAACGCCGGAATTTTGTAGCGAACTAAAGCTCCAAAAACAGGGGTGACCCAGCCAGCAATTAACAATATAACAATTGCCGAAATAGAAAAGGCGACAATAAGCTGGGTTTGTTGTTGATTAAGTTGTTGTTTAAACCACAACGCAATAATTGCCAATGAAATTAAAAGTAGAATCTCAAAAGAAGCTACTAAACTTATAATTGAATGTGCTTCCCAAATAAATGGACGAAATAATGCATTTGAAAAAGCATTTGGCGCAGTTTTAAAGAGGCTTACCCACGTTGGTTCTAGTACAAATAAATCAAATGCTGAACCTGGTTTAGATATGGCTATTTCATTCAGGAAGTCGTGCTGCTTTTGGTAAAACCGCTCAGGTATGTTCAAGTTTAAAAGTGCATTCAAGAGAACAGTCGATCCTGCTCCTAATCCAAGGTAAAGTGGTGCTAATAATCTGGTTTTTATAGAGGTAATTTTAGAAGCCAAAAGAAGACCAAAACCAATGGACAAAGCAATTGCGACGTAACTTTTTATGGTCATTCCAAAGAGGAGGAATAGCAAGAAAAAACTAATGTTCTTGAGGGAAAAGGAAGAGATTGCTCGAAGGCCATAGTAGGTAAGAAATCCCATTGCAAAAATCAATAGACTTTCTTTTAATACAGCAGATGCCCAAAATATGATTCCTGGAAAAAGCAAAATACTAAGGAAGCTCAGTTTAGTGTTATCCACTAGGCTTTTAGTTGCATTAACTAATGCCGCTAGACCAAGAAAAGCAAGAAGATTAATAATTAAAGTATGAATGTGATAAACATTAAAACTGAAGAGTCGAACCAATGCATTAAAGCGAATAATCGTCATGTTGTCATTAAAGACTCCGTGCAAATGATTTTTGTACCAGTTGTTCAGCTGATCGGTTGCTTCAATAACCGGTGCTGATTGCATATCAATTCCAAAAACAATTTTAGTATAGGTGATTGGGTCACTTTTGAAAACCTCGAAAAGTAAATTGGCATCGTCGTAAAAGCGAAATGCGTCTGTTGATGTGCGAGAACCATAATAGTAGTGATAAAAAAGTGTAAACCCAATGCCAACTACCACTTTTAGAGAAAATAAGCCTTGGACTTGCACTGCGGAAAAGCCTAAGTTTTTTACGATAGAAATTTTTGGAAGTATCCATAAAATGACCATCCACCAGCTAATTAGGTATGAAATATCAAATAGCATTTTCTTGGGAGCAATGTTATATATAATAACTGATTCTGTCTGATTTCTTGGTTTGATAAAAATGCCTTTTCTGTTAATAATAAAAACCAATTCTGAAACCCTTTCGAGAAACCCATTATTAACTTTGCGACATTCCATAAATTTTATTTTTTGGAATAAAAACACTTTAAAAAGTTACTAATGATAAAGTTCTTTTCGTCTGGTGAAGACAAAATTTTTGCAGTTGGTTTTAATGGTGAAGTTGCTGATGCCGATGTACCAAAATTAGAATGGTTGTTTAGTGGAGCAAAGCTGCTTACTGAAGATGCGCTAACTGGAGTTTTTGTAGGCCCTAGAAAAGAAATGATTACGCCTTGGAGCACAAATGCAGTGGAGATTACTCAAAACATGGGTGTTGGTGGAATTTTTAGAATCGAAGAGTTTTTCTCTTTTGCTATTGATAACCCAACTTTCGACCCTATGCTTCAGGTAAAGTACACTGTACTGGGCCAAGAGCTATTTACCATAGATAAAGAGCCAGAAAAGGTAATTTACATTGATGATGTGTCGGCTTACAATCAAAAAGAAGGACTTGCCCTTAGTAATGAAGAAATTGATTATTTAGATGGAGTTGCAGTTCAACTGAATCGGAAATTGACGGACAGCGAAATTTTCGGATTTTCTCAAGTAAACTCTGAACATTGTCGGCATAAAATATTCAACGGCCAGTTTATTATTGACGGAAAAGAAATGCCTTCTTCGTTATTCAAGCTGATTAAAAAAACAACTGCCGATAATCCAAATAGAGTAGTTTCTGCTTACAAAGACAATGTAGCTTTTGTGGAAGGGCCAAGAGCAGAGCAATTTGCTCCTAAAAGGCAAGACGAATCCGACTTTTTTGAGACGAAAGACTTCGATAGTATTATCTCGTTAAAAGCTGAAACGCATAACTTTCCTACCACGGTAGAACCTTTTAACGGGGCAGCTACCGGTAGTGGAGGTGAAATCAGAGATAGAATGGCCGGTGGAAAAGGCTCAATGCCATTGGCAGGAACTGCAGTTTACATGACTGCCTATTCTCGATTAACCGACGATAGAAATTGGGAAAAAGGAATGCTAGAGCGTCCTTGGTTGTATCAAACACCAATGGATATTTTGATAAAAGCTTCAAACGGTGCTTCGGATTTCGGAAACAAATTTGGGCAACCACTAATCAACGGTTCTGTTTTGACCTTCGAACACCAAGAAGGCGAAAAACGTTTTGGATTTGATAAGGTAATTATGCAAGCCGGCGGTATTGGTTATGGAAAAAAACAAGAGGCCTTAAAAGATACCCCTAGTACAGGCGATAAAATTGTTGTAATGGGAGGCGATAATTACCGGATTGGAATGGGCGGTGGAGCCGTTTCTTCTGTTGCAACTGGAGAGTTTTCTAGCGGAATAGAATTAAATGCAATTCAACGCTCCAATCCTGAAATGCAAAAACGTGTTTACAATGCAGTTCGTGCTATGGCAGAGCTGGATAAAAATCCAATTGTTTCCATACACGATCATGGTGCAGGTGGTCACTTGAATTGCCTTTCGGAATTAGTGGAAGAAACTGGTGGCAGAATTGACGTAAACAAATTGCCGGTTGGAGATCAAACGCTTTCTGATAAAGAAATAATTGGTAACGAATCTCAAGAACGAATGGGGTTGGTTATCAATGAAAAGGATATTGAGTTGTTGACTAAAATTGCCGATCGCGAAAGAGCTCCAATATATGTAATTGGAGAAACTACCAACGACAATCGCTTTGTATTTGAGAATAAAAAAACAAACACCAACCCAATGGATTGGGATTTGGCGCACATGTTCGGGTCTTCGCCAAAAACGATATTGGAAGATACTTCAAAAACGGCCACCTATGCAGACTTAACCTACGACAGCAACAAATTACAAGAATACCTATACGCTGTGCTGCAATTGGAAGCAGTAGCTTGTAAAGATTGGTTAACCAATAAAGTCGATCGCTGCGTTACCGGACGTGTTGCCAAACAACAATGTGCAGGTCCTTTGCAAATTCCGTTGAATAACGTTGGTGTAATGGCCATGGATTACCGAGGAGAAAAAGGAATTGCAACCTCTGTAGGGCATTCTCCTGTCAGTGCACTTATTGATCCTGTTGCAGGTTCACAAGCTTCTATAGCAGAGGCATTGACCAACCTGATTTGGGCGCCAATTGAACAAGGAATTCAAGGAGTTTCCTTGAGTGCAAACTGGATGTGGCCAGCGAAGCAAGAAGGCGAAAACTATCGCTTATATCAGGCAGTAGAAGGAATTAGTGACTTTGCTTGTGCCTTAGGGCTGAACGTCCCAACAGGAAAAGATTCTCTCTCAATGACTCAGAAATACAAAGATGGAGTTGTCTATGCCCCAGGAACCGTAATTATTTCGGCTGTTGGTGAGGTAAGTCATTTAAAGAAAGTAGTTGAGCCGGTGCTAAAACCAATTGAAGGTTCTCAATTAATTTACATCGATTTTTCTGAAGACGATTTCAAATTGGGCGGTTCTTCTTTTGCTCAAACTCTAAATCAATTGGGTAATGAAGCACCACGAATTAAAGATGCTAAAAAATTCGGGCTGGTTTTTAACGCAGTTCAAGACTTAATCATCAAGGATAAGGTGTTGGCAGGACACGATATTTCTGCTGGCGGAATGGTTACCACATTATTAGAAATGTGTTTTCCAGAAACGAGTGTTGGATTATCTGTAGATTTAAGTCAGTTGAATGCAAAGGATGACATTCAATTGTTGTTTTCAGAAAAAGCGGGTATTCTAATTCAAGTTCTAGGCAGTAATATTTCTGCGGTTAGTGAAGCATTGAACTCAGCGAGTGCAACGTATTCGATTATTGGTTCAGTAAATTCTAAGAATACGGTAGAAATAAAAACTTCTTCAAATTCATATGTTCTTGATGTACCTTCTTTAAGAAAGACTTGGTATAAGACTTCTTATTTATTAGATCAAAAGCAATCGGGAAAAGCACATGCGGATTCACGTTTTGAGAATCACGATAAATTTCCATTGAATTATAAATTTCCGGAGAATTTTGTTGGGACTTATCAAGCATTAGGATTAGATCCGAATCGAAAAACAGCATCGGGAGTTAAGGCTGCAATAATTCGAGAAAAAGGAGTGAACGGCGATCGAGAAATGGCTTATGCTTTGTTCTTAGCTGGTTTTGATGTTAAGGATGTCCATATGACCGATCTAATTTCAGGTCGAGAAGACTTGTCTGATGTAAATATGATTGCATTTGTTGGTGGTTTTTCCAATTCAGACGTTTTGGGATCTGCAAAAGGTTGGGCAGGAGCTTTTAGGTTCAACGAGAAAGCCAAAGCAGCTTTAGATAGTTTTTATGCAAGACCCGATACGTTGTCTCTAGGAATTTGCAACGGTTGCCAGTTAATGGGAGAGTTAGGCTTGATTTACCCAGAACATAATGAACACCCAAAACTCAAACACAACAGTTCAGGTAAATTTGAATCCAGCTTTTTAGCAATTGAAATTCCTCAAAACAATTCGGTTATGTTGGGTAATTTATCTGGAACCAAAATGGGTATTTGGGCGGCACACGGAGAAGGGAAATTTCATTTACCAGAAACTGAGGAGAACTATCATATTATAGGTAAGTATTCAAATGGAGTATATCCGGTAAACCCAAACGGTTCTGATTATAACGTGGCTGGAATTGCTAGTAAGGATGGAAGGCATTTAGCAATAATGCCTCATTTTGAACGCTCGATTTTTCCATGGAATTGGGGCTATTATCCAAATGATAAAAAACAAGAAGACGTAAGTCCTTGGATTTTGGCGTTTAGGAATGCAAAGGAATGGGTGGAAGCTCAATTGTAATTTCAAATGTTGAAATTTTGTCCATCCTAACGGGGAAGGTGTCGAGAAACTAGACGGAAGGGGTTTCACCCATTCTTCTTTAGAAAAATATTTTTCGAATCAAAATCAATGATTTCTCCTGCTGATAAACCCAAAATCTCAGCAATATTTTTAAGTCGAGAAATCGATAATCCTGTTTTCCCACATTCAATTCTAGAATACGATTTGGAGCTTACTTCCAGCTCAATAGCCATATAGTCCTGACTGTAACCTTTAATCTCTCTAATCTTGCGAATGTTATGTCTAGTTTGTGGATCTATCATGATTGGAAATATTTAGAACAAATATACCCCCCCCCATTTACTATAAACAATATATATTTACACATATTTTATACGTTTTAAGATGAATTCGATCAAACAAATTCGAGTTTTAAAAGGATATTCTCAGGCTGAAGTTGCCGACCAGCTGAATATTACCCAAGCCAGTTACGCTCGAATAGAGCAAGGGCAAACTAAACTATCAGTAGAACGAATAGTGCAGTTGAGTAAAATATTTGATGTAAGCCAATCCTATTTTTTAAATGAAGATACGGTGGCGAGTGCAAAAGACCTAGAAGGAGGAATAACAAACGAATACATAAAAAAGCTCATTCAAATTAACCAAGACCTAAGAAACCAAATTGAATTGCAAACCAATGACCGCATAGAGTATCTAGAAAAACAAAATGCCACGTTGCTGAATGTACTTGCCTCCAAATAATTAATTAGCTTTTAATTTCTAAGCTCAGACCGGCGTTCTGCTTTGTCTTGATTGGACCCTTCCAGAGCCTGTGCTGAAGAAATTGAAGCAGGATGGAATGTATGGGGGAGGGTTTGCAACTAAAACATCTAAATGCATAGAGCGGTTAGCATTAAGCGCATTGTATCTGGTACTTTATTCAATTAGCTCCGACTAATTGAGTATCTAATTTAGATTGCTGCTACAAAAAATACTGTCAGTTTGAGTGATGCGCTGTATGCGAATTGTATCCCTGCTTGCCGACAGGCAGGGAAAACAAAGTGTTTTTTCTCCCATCCACAATCTAATAGGACACAAAACGACAAACAAAGGACACATTGTGTCCCATCAAGAGACTCTTCTTGCCCAACCTTTTTATAATATTACCCTCACTTTGCTCCTTCAAATTGGGGCAGCCGAAAACCAAACCAGAGTAGGCAAAAAATAAATTTTATTAATTATGAATAAGAAAATAATGGGCATAGGATTAATATCTTTAGCCATTGGCTTTTATGCCTGTAAAAAAGAAGAGCTAACTAATCCTGGAAATAAGGACACTACTGAAATTGCTGCATCTGCGTTAAAAGTTTCAGGTGTCACACCAATTGTAGATTACCCTATCAAGTTTAATTTCCACAGAAGGGGTGCTGGTTGCAGTGGTTTTGGAGTTTGTATTCTAAAGCCATATGATGATTATGACCCTCAACCAGTGATGTATCAAGAAGGCTGGATGACTGGTGTTTATTCCAATGGGGGAATTAATTATGTCGATTTTTATTTATCTCAAGAACCAACTGACATTGAACCAGTATTTTTCGGCCTTGGCGAACTTCCTTTTGATTTTAGTTCAAGTATGTGTTCTATGATTGGTGAAACGAGTTGCACCATTATACCAGATGATTACATTTGGCATAATTCTCCAATAGATGCTAATGACCCATCAGGAAATTTAATTAATTTTCCATATGGCTACATATCTGTAAAGGTGGAAATATAAAAGTGACTTCATCCTAAAATAGTGTCTATTTTAGGATGAATTTTACGAAATTTTTTATGAAATTACATTTTACTACTCTTTGCTTTTCAATTTTAGTTGGATTAACTGCTTTTAAAAGTAGAGCTGAGATTAAAATACAGAACCAGAAACGCAGTATAGAAATTCTATTGAATTCAAATGAAATAAATCAAATTAAATGGCTAGATGAATCTGACATTAGAGATCGATATAAAAACTTAATTGCTCAGAAATTTTATGTTCGAATTTTTAATGATGATTTAAAATTGACATTACCAAATAGAGATGAGCCAGGTTGCTATGCGTACGAATCTTTTCAAGCAGACAGTTTATTTGAGACCCAATTAAACTTAGGAGACTTTCTTGTAAATCCAGTTGATTTTAATTTTACTAAAAATTCCGATAAGGTATATTGTTTAATGTCTATTCACTTCAAGTCAAAAGTGAATAACAAAAGAAAATTGAAGCGATTATTTAAATTCAAACGAAATAACCCAAGCATAGAACTTGCAATTATCCTGGTAGAGATACCCTAAAATCCAAAAGTAAACCCAGCTTGAATATGAGGGTTGCGGTAAAATGAGTTTTTAGTTTGGTTGAGGTTGTACAACAAAAGAATAAATCCGCCAGAGTTACTTGAAAAGTCGATATAAGCCCCTCCACCAACATAAAGGTTGAAAACATTTATTCGTTTAGACAACAATTCGTCTATTCCTAATGCATTTGTCTGAAGGTAGTAGTCTTTCCTATTCATTAACTCCGGTTCTACTTGAAGGAATATACCTTTCCGTACAACATATCTATTAATTAGACTTGTTGCTAATATGTGGTCAGAATAGCGTTGTGTTGTTAATCCTTCAGTGCCGTAGATATAAGTGTACGTTACTTTTAATGCCGTTTGAAAACTTTCAGTGATATTATAACCAACCAATGGAGAAGCCTGAATCATTCCAGCTCCATTTCCAAAACCGCCCCCCAAACCACCGCCAACAAATACATTTTCTTTCTTTAGAAACTTTTCTTTTGCAGGTTTCTCCTTGTTTTCAGACGCTGATTCTTCTTTGTCGTCAAATCGCTGCGCCAGTGCGTAGTTTGGAATGCAGCAAATTGCGCCAAAAAGGAAAGTAAAACAGAATATTTTTAAACTTTTTTTCACCCTACAAAGTTAGGCTATCGCTAAGAAGTTTGAAATGACAAAATATTTTTTAAATAATTTTTTCAAAAATAGTGTGGAGGATAAAAAAACTCTTACTTTTGCCGCCCGCTAAAACGGGAATAGTTCTAAACCGAGATATTAAATGAGTTTTAATTTAGCTGGGAAGTTGGATTGGGATTTAGATATATAAATTTTCTAATAGCTAATTGGTTGTTAGTGAAAAGTCAGGCGAGAGTTTGATGAGAGTTCTTTGAAAAGATTGGAAGCATAATAAGAAGGAGACGGAATAGTAAAATATTTTTTGTTTCGAAATTCTTTTGAGAAATGGAGCTAGAATTAAACACTTTTATACAACGAAGAGTTTGATCCTGGCTCAGGATGAACGCTAGCGGCAGGCTTAACACATGCAAGTCGAGGGGCAGCACGGGTGCTTGCACTTGGTGGCGACCGGCGGACGGGTGCGTAACGCGTATGCAACCTACCTTATACAGGGAGATAGCCCAGAGAAATTTGGATTAATATGCCATAATATCATAAAGCCACATGGTTTAATGATTAAAGATTTATCGGTATAAGATGGGCATGCGTATGATTAGCTAGTTGGTGAGGTAATGGCTCACCAAGGCGACGATCATTAGGGGGCCTGAGAGGGTGAACCCCCACACTGGTACTGAGACACGGACCAGACTCCTACGGGAGGCAGCAGTGAGGAATATTGGGCAATGGAGGCAACTCTGACCCAGCCATGCCGCGTGTAGGAAGAAGGCGTTCTGCGTCGTAAACTACTTTTATATAGGAATAAACCTCTCTACGTGTAGAGGGCTGAATGTACTATACGAATAAGCACCGGCTAACTCCGTGCCAGCAGCCGCGGTAATACGGAGGGTGCAAGCGTTATCCGGATTCATTGGGTTTAAAGGGTCCGTAGGCGGCCAAATAAGTCAGTGGTGAAAGCCTCCCGCTCAACGGGAGAACTGCCATTGAAACTGTCTGGCTTGAATCTATTTGAAGTGGGCGGAATACATCATGTAGCGGTGAAATGCATAGATATGATGTAGAACACCTATTGCGAAGGCAGCTCACTAAGTTAGCATTGACGCTGAGGGACGAAAGCGTGGGGAGCGAACAGGATTAGATACCCTGGTAGTCCACGCCGTAAACGATGGTCACTCGCTGCAGGCGATACACGGTCTGTGGCTGAGCGAAAGCATTAAGTGACCCACCTGGGGAGTACGTTCGCAAGAATGAAACTCAAAGGAATTGACGGGGGCCCGCACAAGCGGTGGAGCATGTGGTTTAATTCGATGATACGCGAGGAACCTTACCAAGGCTTAAATGTAGATTGACAGGGGTGGAAACATCTTTTTCTTCGGACAATTTACAAGGTGCTGCATGGTTGTCGTCAGCTCGTGCTGTGAAGTGTCGGGTTAAGTCCCATAACGAGCGCAACCCCTATTTTCAGTTGCCAGCGAGTAATGTCGGGGACTCTGGAGAAACTGCCACCGTAAGGTGAGAGGAAGGTGGGGATGACGTCAAATCATCACGGCCCTTACGTCTTGGGCTACACACGTGCTACAATGGTCGGTACAGAGGGCAGCCACCCCGCGAGGGGGCGCGAATCTCCAAAACCGATCTCAGTTCGGATCGAAGTCTGCAACTCGACTTCGTGAAGCTGGAATCGCTAGTAATCGGATATCAGCCATGATCCGGTGAATACGTTCCCGGGCCTTGTACACACCGCCCGTCAAGCCATGGAAGCTGGGGGTACCTGAAGTCGGTCACCGTAAGGAGCTGCCTAGGGTAAAACTAGTAACTGGGGCTAAGTCGTAACAAGGTAGCCGTACCGGAAGGTGCGGCTGGAATACCTCCTTTTTAGAGACTACTCTATTTCTTGTTTCGTTACAGAAATAGTTTACTGTCCATCCTTTTTATTTGCTTTCAGTTTTTTTTTATTAACCTTTCCTGGTAGGAATATATAAATGGGTTCGATTCCTAGAGGTTAGACAAAAAGAGAGAGATAGTCGTGAGATTATTTTTTTTGATATTTACATTTATGTGGATATAAAGTTCTTTGACATGATGGACAATAATTGAAGAAAGCAAAGTAAGAAAGCTTATGTAAACACTACGTTTATATATGAAGAAGAGAAGAAGATAAGGGCGTATGGCGGATGCCTAGGCTCTCAGAGGCGAAGAAGGACGTGACAAGCTGCGAAAAGCTACGGGGAGATGCACATAATTAGTGATCCGTAGATATCCGAATGGGGCAACCCGGTATGTTGAAGACATATCACCAGCAATGGGGCAAACGCAGGGAACTGAAACATCTAAGTACCTGTAGGAGAAGAAAACAATAGTGATTCCCTGAGTAGCGGCGAGCGAACGGGGAACAGCCCAAACCAAGATTGTTTCGGCAAACTTGGGGTTGTAGGACTGTAATGTGGACTTAAGATAGATAGTAGAACTACTTGGAACGGTAGGCCAGAGAAGGTGATAGCCCTGTAGACGAAATCGATTTTATACCTAACAGTATCCTGAGTAGTGCGGGGCACGGGAAACCCTGTATGAATCAAGCGGGACCATCCGTTAAGGCTAAATACTCCTGAGAGACCGATAGTGAACAAGTACCGTGAGGGAAAGGTGAAAAGTACTCCGAATAGGAGGGTGAAATAGTACCTGAAACCATACGCTTACAAGCGGTCGGAGGTCTTCGGACTGACGGCGTGCCTTTTGCATAATGAGCCTACGAGTTACTCCTCACAAGCGAGGTTAAGACTTTAAGAGTCGAATCCGAAGCGAAAGCGAGTCTGAATAGGGCGAACTAGTTTGTGGGGGTAGACGCGAAACCGTGTGATCTACCCATGGGCAGGTTGAAGCTGTAGTAACATACAGTGGAGGACCGAACCAGTACATGTTGAAAAATGTTTGGATGACCTGTGGGTAGGGGTGAAAGGCTAATCAAACTCGGAAATAGCTCGTACTCCCCGAAATGCATTTAGGTGCAGCGTTGAGTTAAGTATTATAGAGGTAGAGCTACTGATTGGGCTAGGGGGCTTCACCGCCTACCAACCCCTGACAAACTCCGAATGCTATAATATGTTTCTCAGCAGTGAGGGCATGGGTGCTAAGGTCCATGTCCGAAAGGGAAAGAACCCAGATCATCAGCTAAGGTCCCCAAATGTGTGTTAAGTTGACAAAACGCGGTCAGATTGCATAGACAGCTAGGATGTTGGCTTGGAAGCAGCCATTCATTTAAAGAGTGCGTAACAGCTCACTAGTCGAGCGATTTGGCATGGATAATAATCGGGCATAAATACACTACCGAAGCTATGAACTTGAATTTATTCAAGTGGTAGGGGAGCATTCTAATTGCATTGAAGGTGAACTGTGAGGTTTGCTGGAGCGGTTAGAAAAGAAAATGTAGGCATAAGTAACGTTAAGGAGGGCGAGAACCCCTCCCACCGCAAGACTAAGGTTTCCCCGGCTATGCTAGTCATCCGGGGGTTAGTCAGGACCTAAGGCGTACCCTAACGGGGAAGTCGATGGACAACGGGTTAATATTCCCGTACTTGCTTAAACAGTGATGGAGAGACGGAGTAGTGAAAGTACCGCGTACTGACGGAATAGTACGTTGAAAACCGTAGGTATTGGAGAGGCAGGTAAATCCACCTTTCTAGCTGAAAGTTGATAGTACCAAGAGCCTTCGGGCAATTGGATAGTGTACCTAATCAGACTTCCAAGAAAAACTTCTAAACTTATGTTTAAGCAACCTGTACCGCAAACCGACACAGGTAGTCGAGGAGAGTATCCTAAGGTGGACGAGTGATTCATGGCTAAGGAACTAGGCAAAATAGACCCGTAACTTCGGGAGAAGGGTCCCCTGTAGTAATACAGGGCGCAGTGAAAAGGCCCAGGCGACTGTTTATCAAAAACACAGGACTCTGCTAAGTTGAAAGACGATGTATAGGGTCTGACACCTGCCCGGTGCCGGAAGGTTAAGTGGAGATGTTAGTCTTCGGATGAAGCATTGAAATGAAGCCCCGGTAAACGGCGGCCGTAACTATAACGGTCCTAAGGTAGCGAAATTCCTTGTCGGGTAAGTTCCGACCTGCACGAATGGTGTAACGATCTGGGCACTGTCTCGGCCATGAGCTCGGTGAAATTGTAGTAACGGTGAAGATGCCGTTTACCCGCAGTGGGACGGAAAGACCCCGTGAACCTTCACTATAGCTTTACATTGACTTTGGGTAAACGATGTGTAGGATAGGTGGGAGACTATGAAGCTGGCACGCTAGTGTTGGTGGAGTCAACCTTGAAATACCACCCTTCGTTTATCTGGAGCCTAATCCCGTAAGGGAGACAGTGTATGGTGGGTAGTTTGACTGGGGTGGTCGCCTCCAAAAGAGTAACGGAGGCTTTCAAAGGTTCCCTCAGCACGCTTGGTAACCGTGCGTAGAGTGCAATAGCATAAGGGAGCTTGACTGTGAGACTGACAAGTCGAGCAGGTACGAAAGTAGGATATAGTGATCCGGTAGTTCCGTATGGAAGGGCTATCGCTCAAAGGATAAAAGGTACTCCGGGGATAACAGGCTGATCACTCCCAAGAGCTCACATCGACGGAGTGGTTTGGCACCTCGATGTCGGCTCGTCACATCCTGGGGCTGGAGAAGGTCCCAAGGGTTGGGCTGTTCGCCCATTAAAGTGGCACGCGAGCTGGGTTCAGAACGTCGCGAGACAGTTCGGTCCCTATCTACTGTGGGCGTTGGAAATTTGCGAGGACCTGACTCTAGTACGAGAGGACCGAGTTGGACAAACCTCTGGTGTACCAGTTGTTCCGCCAGGAGCACCGCTGGGTAGCTATGTTTGGAAGAGATAAGCACTGAAAGCATCTAAGTGCGAAACTCGCCTCAAGATGAGATTTCCTTTAAGGGTCGTTGGAGATGACGACGTTGATAGGCTGCAGGTGTAAAGTCAGTGATGGCAAAGCCGAGCAGTACTAATTACCCTATGTCTTCCCTTCATGAGTAATGTTTATTTAAGCAGGATTACCCTGTTTTTTTCAAGTTGTCCATTATGTTAAAATATTTAGTTAGTAGTTGATAGTCCCGATAGTAATCGGGAGTAACTATCAACAAAAACGCTAGCACGAAGTTTCCCGAGAAATCGGGATGAAAACTTACGGTGACTATGGCGTTGGGGATCACCTCTTACCATTCCGAACAGAGTAGTTAAGCCCAATTGCGCCGATGGTACTGCCTCACCAGGCGGGAGAGTAGGTCGTCGCCGGTTTTCTAATTAAGCCCTTATCTGTATTACAGATAGGGGCTTTTTTTTGACCTGTATTTCTAGGTTCACGATCTGTTTTCTTTGGAATACAAACCTGTATTTAAAAGCTCTGAGTATTGTGTTATAAGTATGTATAGTCGCAATTGCTAGTGATATTGGAATTAATTCACGTATGAAGTATACGAACTTGTTCAACTACAATATTTAGGATGGAAATGGAGGTTTAATTGAACGAAGTATTTCTTACTACCCAATAAAGACTGCTGCCGGAAACCTAATATTTACTCAATTACAATTGGGTATCTGAATATTTTTGAATCTTCTCGGATATTAATCCAGTAAGTACCTCTTGCTAATTCTGAAACATCTAACTCGTTTTCTTTAAAAGTTCCAACTTTTTTTCCATCAATATTGATTAGATAAGCAGAGATTGATTTATTTGATTCAATATATATTCTGTCCTTTGCAGGGTTAGGATAGGGTTTAAACCCTGTATTAGAATGCTCCAGAATGCTTGAAGAAGTTGTATCTGCAGGTACCTTAACGCTATCGTACTCAATGATAAAATAGATACTACTTGTCCCAGAGATATCATTCCATTCGCCTGGAGAGCCCAGTAAAGTAGTCCTAGCTGGCCAGCCTGCTAAACCAATTGCAGCAAAATCTTGACCAGTTCCAAAGTTATCGGGTTCATTTTGACTTGACTTTAATTTTCCGCCCCAATTTTGGAAAGCATTGTTTACTGAACTGCCAGTATTACCGCCAGACCAAAATTTAGATCCAGAACCATTATCATTATTGTCCCATAACCAATCGCCTTCTGTTGCCTGGTCTGTTGCGCCTATCCATATGTAGGCAATTGCTCCACCATTTGTCACGCTTGTATACGTAGTTGAAATATTTGCACCATTGAGAATTTCATCATACACTTTTAGCTGCTTTAGCGAATCTTCAATTTGAAGTAAATAGCCGCCTCTTTCTACTGCACAAGCTGCCGCATCCTTCCAAGATTTTTGTTCTTTTACAATTTCGTAGTTTTTACCTAAGTATGTGAATTTGTAGATATTATTTGTATCAGCGCATTGTGAGAAAGCATTCACTGATAAAATGCTCCAAAAGATAAGGGATAGAGTTTTCATACTAGTTTATTTGTTGTGAAATTAGTGTTGAAAATGTTTCTATTTCACAAGATCTAAAACAATAATTAATAGGGTAACGTGAATAACCTAAATTTTACAGCTAAAATATCTGTAGCGCCTGGTTAATAAATCCCTTAAAAGGTGAATAGAAGTGGGGGAATTATAAAGCTTAATCTTAGAGTATAGCTGCTTAGTATCGTTATTTATCAGTAAAACTCATATTCATATTGCATAATCTTAATACTTCTTGCAGACTCATCTTTACTTAATTGTGCGCTGAGAAAAAAGGTTTGTGGATCGTATAGAAATTCTTGAGAGAATGAAAGTTTTCCGTTAGTGTATATTTTGCTACTATTCAAATTACCGTAATCGTCATACTCATAAGTTTTTGTTAAGGTTCGCTGACTGCCGAGATTTGAATAATCTATAATTTTAATTAGCCGTCCTTCAGGGTCGTATTTGTAGGTTATTAAATTCCTTTTTTTAGTGAGATAGTAGCTTGTATTTTCAGATTGTTTTTGTCCAATAACGTTAATAATAATCGTACGCTCTTTGTAAGGGCGGCCTGACGAATTGTAATACACAACCTGCTGGGTAGTGTCATTTATTTGCTTCCATTCGTAGCGCTCCTGTTTAACTATGGTTTCGGTTCCTTTGTCAAATCCGTACTTATATTGGTTGTTATTAGCTCCCCGAACAACAGTTTCAGCGGAAATCTTGTTTTCATTGTTGTAAGAATACCGAACTGCATCGTAGGCTTTCACATAAAATTGAGCTTTCTGAATTAATTGATTATTCTGACTATAACTAAAAGAGCTTTGTGTAGTATCAATTCTTCCACCTCTAAGAGACATTGTTTTTATTTGCTCAGTTAGCTTTCCTTCTCGATCAAAGGAATATCGAATAATAAGCCCTTTGCTAGAAATGGTTTGCATATCCTTCTTTACCGAGATTTTGCCAGTAATGATTTTTACCTTATTGTCTTTTATAAAACGCTCATTAAATTGACAATCGTTGTTATAAAGCTTACTTTGATATACGTCCAAAATTTGGGCGTAAATTTCACTCGATACTGAAACTGTAAGTAACGTAATTAGTAAGGCAATTAGCTTTGTTAAGTTCATTCCCCTTTACTATTTTAATTGTTTCACAGCCTCACTAACCTCATTTACAGGCAGTTGACAAGACTTATTTACGCATACATAAATGTAAGTATCACCTTCCACATGTTTGTTTTCTAACAAAGGAAGCATGCTCGGTTTTTTAGAGCCAATTAGCAATTTGTTAGCAACATAGATCTTGTTTAATTCAGCAGCTTTTTCTATACAGTTCTGTCCAACTATGGCTATTTCGTAATAAGGAAAAACTTTATTTAAGTACAATTGCCCCCAATTAGAATAACCAGACCCATAATCGGACATATGAGGCTGTATATTATTTAGCATGGTTTCTGCCATATTCAAATAGGCCTTATTATCAAAGTAATGACCTAGTACGTTAAGTGATTTCGCTATACTTGAGTTTGAGGCAGGAATAACATTATCATTCAATTCCATTTTCCTCGCCACTAAACCGGTTGCGTTTTTTGATGTGAAATAGAACATCCCGCGCTCTGAGTCGTAAAAATTTTCGATGCTTATATCTAGTAAATCTTTGGCACGTTCTAACCATACCTTATCAAAGGTTACTTGGTATAAATCAGTGTATGCTTCAATTACAAAACAGTAATCTTCGAGAAAACCATCTAGCTTAGAGCTTCCATTTTTGTAGCTGTGCAAAAGTCTACCATCCTTTGTTGTTTGAGTGGTAGCTATGAATTCGGCATTTTTTAATGCAGCCTCAAGAAATTTCTTATCATTAAAAACCGCTGCAGCTTTTACCAGGCCAGAAATCATTAATGCATTCCATGAAGTAAGTGTTTTATCATCCAATCCAGGCCTAATCCTATTGGAACGAACCTTCAGTAGTTTTGCATTAATTGACTTTATTGATGGTTGTATTTGATCAACGGATAGGTTCAATTTCTTAGCAACTTCTTCATCTGTTTTTTCTCGCAGTAAAATGTTATTGCCATGTTCCCAAAGTGCTTTCTTGCCAATATTGTAATACACTTTAACAAGGTTGTATTCAGTTTCTGAAAGAGCCGACTTTAGCTCTTCCTCTTTCCAAACATAAAACTTACCTTCTTCTCCCTCGCTGTCAGCGTCAAGTGCTGAATAGAAGGCGCCATTTGCAGCAGTCATTTCGCGTTGTACGAAATCGAAGGTTTGGTAGACAATGTCTTTGTGCAATTGGTCTCCATAATATTGATAGGCTTCCGCATATAAACTCATCAATTGAGCATTGTCGTAGAGCATTTTTTCAAAGTGAGGAGCCTTCCAAAGAATGTCAGTTGAGTAACGAGCAAAACCTCCTCCTATTTGATCGTAAATTCCTCCGTAAGCCATTTTATCCAAGGTTAGCTTAACATGCCTCAGAACTTCTTTGTCTTTGTTTAGAACGCCAAAACGCAAAAGGAACTGATAGTTGTTCGGAATAGGGAATTTAGGGGCTCGATTCGGGCCGCCTTCTTTGTTGTCAAAACTGGTCTTCCATTTTCCGACCATTTCCACCAATGTGTCATTACTGAATTTAGCAGGTGAATTGTTTAAGGGCAGAAGATCTGAATTCTTGATTCCTTCCGTGAGATTTTGGGCGTATTCGTAAAACTTCTCTTTGTCTTTACTGTAATCTTTTGCTAAGCTTTGCAGTACATTCACCCATTGGCTCTTCTGGAAATAGGTGCCTCCATAAACCGGCCTCCCATCGGGCAATGCAAAGCAGTTTAAGGGCCATCCGCCTTGTTTTGTAATCAATTGGACAGCATTCATATAAATCTGGTCAATATCTGGACGCTCTTCACGGTCTACCTTAATGCATATAAAATTGTCATTCATGATTTGAGCGACGGCAGAATCTTCAAAAGATTCGCGTTCCATAACATGGCACCAGTGACAAGCAGAGTACCCAACGCTTACCAATATCAACTTATCTTCTGCTTTTGCTTTATCAAGAGCTTCATCTCCCCATGGATACCAATTTACAGGGTTGTGTGCATGTTGCAATAAGTAAGGACTGGTTTCATCAATAAGGGCATTGGTGTATTTATGTTGTTTCTGATCGTGCATTTTATCAGTGGTATTTGAGTTGTTTTGACAGCTTTGAATCGCGGTCAATACAATTGAAAATATGAGTAAGATTCTCATGTTAGAAATTTTTTCAAAGGTAGCAGCTCAATATTAGCCACGCTTCTGTTGAAGGACTAGTTATTACGGATTTGTGTTAAGAAAATGGAATTTTATTTACAAGGAAATCGATTCCTTAAAATCAACAGGGACTGTTTTTGAAATGCCTTTTGCTTTTCCAATTATTTCCCCTTTTATGCCGAGGTTTATTTTTCCACCGCTCATAAGCATTATCATTCCTAAGTCAATGTTCCCATCAGACGGAAGTTCAACCACAACCCCAGTTTTATAGGTTTCTTTCGAATTCTTATTTAATTCTATTTGATCAACCAACTTGGCTTTACCAATTTCTTTTCCATTGATTGAAAAAGTGAGGTTTTTGGTTTCAACTTTTATTTTATAGTCGTTTGGGTTGTTAATTTTAACCCAAAGATCGGCTTCTATGCCATTAGGAGATATTTTGTTTAATGCTGCGTTTTCAAGTGAGATAAATTCAACGTCATTATAATCAACACAAGCAGTAACGCTTAATAATAGGGCAAACGCTAATATTTTATTTATCATCTGTTTTTAGTTTAATGGTAAAGGTAGAACCTTCATTAATTTTTGACGATAGGAAGACTTCTCCACCCATTAGCTCTGTTAGTTGCTTTACAATATACAAGCCAAGACCAGTTCCTTTTGTGGTGCGTGTTTCTTCGTTTTGAATTCTGAAAAATCGCGCGAAGACCTTTTGCTGCTCTTCATTGGTAATTCCAATCCCTTGGTCTTTGATGTCAATAAATACAGCTCCTTTTTCAGTCTTCGTTGTAATGATAATAGGGCTGTTTTTTTGGTTGTATTTTATTGCGTTTTCCAAGATATTTTTAATCACAGATTCAAACGCTAAAGGATCAATAAGGGCGCAAATCTCTGGTTGAACATTGCTAATGTCTATTGCTTCCGAAGCGGATTTAAAATCACCTGTTATGTTTTGAAGAAGCTCAGAAATATTATTTGGCTGAAGATTTAATTGCAGGACATTCTCTTCTAGTCGAGTTGATGTTAGAATATTTTCAACTAAGTTTTTTAATCTGCTATTTTGTTGTAAGGCATTTTTTAGTAGTTGATTTCTGGTTTCTGTATCAAGCTTTCTATTCAATATAGTTTCAAGGTTCAATTGCACTCCAGCTATTGGTGAATTCAATTCGTGTGTAACCGATAATAAAAAATTGCGTTGTTTTTTGGCTGCTTCTAACTCTTTTTTTAGTGCTCTTTTTACTTGAATAAATCCTAGAGCTAACAATAAAATAAAGACTGAACCTTCACCAATAATCATTGCAATTTTCCGTTGCACAAAGTCGTCTGTATGAGCTTGGGCCGAGGTGGGATTTTCGATTTGTGAGTAGAAGTTAACCTCTAGGATGTGAACTTGCTGGTTTAAATCAATTAACATCCATGCCCACCACAGAAATTGCAGAAGAATATAAACGCCTAATACATAGAGCCAAAAGCTTGAATTTACTGATTTCATGGGCGTTCAAAAATAGTGTTTAATCTAGTAAAACAGGTTTTGTGTATAAGATTATAACCCTTAACTTTTCGCAAAGTTTTGCTTAACATTAAGGTTATTTATTTGGTCACTTAATTTGATATATGCCTAGAAAAAAGAATTCATCGAAAAGGAAAATATTTGTTTTAGATACTTCGGTAATCCTATTTGATCACAATGCAGTAAAGTCTTTTGAAGAAAATGACGTTGCAATACCCATTACTGTATTAGAAGAATTGGACAATTTTAAAAAAGGAAACGACACTAAAAACTATGAGGCACGTGAGTTTATTCGCTTTGTAGATAGTCTGGCGGGCAAATCAATTTTAAAAGATTGGATAAAATTGGATGGACCAAAAAGTGGTCGTTTTCGTGTTGTAATGCACAACCTTGATAGAAAAATGGATGCCAATAAAATCTTCTCAGAAAAAAAGGCAGACCACAACATTCTCAATGCTGCAATAACCCTTGCCGAAGAAGAAAAGGACGCGGAGGTGCAATTGGTTACTAAGGATATTAACCTGCGGTTGAAAGCAAAAGCCGTTGGAATTTCAGCTGCTGATTATGAAACGGGTAAGATAGAGGACATTGACAATCTTTACCTTGGAAAAACTTTAAAACAAGGAGTTGATGCAGAAATTTTAGAGGAATTGTATCGAAAAGGATTTATTCATTACTCTGCGTTATATGAAAAGAAACCAATAAACAATCATTACTTTATTTTAAAAAATGGGAAATCTTCTACACTTGCTTATTTTAATCCTATTACAGAGAACTTCGAGCGTCTTGAAAAGCAACCTATGTATGGAGTAATGCCTAGAAATGCAGAACAAACATTTGCCATTCATGCTTTGAGTAATCCTGAAATTAAATTGGTTACACTGCAAGGTGTTGCTGGAACGGGAAAAACTTTGTTAGCCTTATCTAGTGCAATTGAACAGGCAAAAAATTATAAGCAGATATTGTTAGCACGCCCGATTGTTCCACTTTCAAATAAAGATATTGGTTATTTACCAGGAGATGTGAAGTCTAAATTAAATCCATATATGGAGCCATTGTGGGACAATTTAAAATACATTAAAAATCAGTTTAAAGAAACAGAAAAAGCTTACAAGAAAATTGAGGAAATGGTTACAAAAGAGAAGCTTCTAGTTACTCCGTTGGCATACATTAGAGGAAGAAGTTTATCAAACGTGTTTTTTATAGTTGATGAAGCTCAAAATTTAACTCCCCACGAAGTCAAGACGATAATTAGTCGTGCAGGTGAAAACGCTAAGATTATTTTTACTGGAGACGTACATCAAATTGATTCACCCTATCTCGATTCGCAATCAAATGGCTTATCTTATTTGATCGATAGATTAAAAGGAAACTCATTATTTGCGCATATAACTCTTGAAAAAGGGGAACGTTCAGAATTGGCCAATTTAGCCAACGAGTTGCTTTAACAAATGCTTTCCTTTGCCGCGCAATGGCGATAGAAGGAATAAATACATTTGAGGAACAAGCGGAGTTCTTTTTTGGAATAAAAAAAGTTGCGGAATGCACTTCTACATTGCAAAAAGGATTGAAGGAACTTGAGCAATTAAATTCTGCAGGACTTTCTCAAAATCAGGCATTTCCTTTATTGATTTGGTCGGTAATTGACTTGCTCTCAAGGTACCATTCTGGTCAGTTAGAAAATCAAGGAAGTATGGTGCGAATTAAGAAGTTTTTAAAGGAGTTTCTGAGACACGACAGAAGGGATACTCAAACACTCTTGCTTTTTAGAAATGCTGTTAGCCATTCAGTATCTTTGTTTGCTTTTGATGCTAGTTCGAAAAGAGAAATTCGCTTTCGATTAACCAAGGAAGGGCCCTTGATTTTGCAAGAAACACAAGTGCGGTTTGCCATTAATACCAAAGAATTTTACAATCGTTTAAACGAGTCCATCGAAAAGTATAATAAAGAGGTGCTAACCTCAATTGAATTACAAAAACGCTTTCAAAAAGTGTTCAAAAAACTAGGGTATATCCAGTAATGAATTATTTATCAATTGAGTCTATCTCAAAACGTTTTGCAGATCGAGAAATATTAAGTGACCTAACTTTTGGCATGGCGGCAGGCGACAAAGTGGCTTTGGTCGCTCAAAATGGTACAGGCAAATCTACCCTTATGAAAATCATTGCGGGATTAGAAGAGCCTGATAGTGGACGTGTAGTATTTCGAAAAGGAATAAAGGTTAGATATCTAATGCAGGACCCTAAGATAAATCCTGATCTTACCATTTGGGAGTCAGTTTTTGAAACCGACAACCCTATTCTTTTGGCAATTAGTGAGTACGAGCGTTGCTTGGAAGTTGGTGAAACAGGTGAAGCGTTTCAAAGTGCAATGGACACATTAGAGGAGTTAAAAGGCTGGGACCAAGAAGTAAAGGTTAAAAGTATTTTATCGGAATTGAATATCGATCAATTGGATGCCAAAGTTGGATCACTCTCAGGGGGTCAATTGAAACGGTTGGCATTGGCCAAGGTGCTGATAGATGAACCCGATTTTTTGATGTTGGATGAGCCTACCAACCACTTAGATTTAGAAATGATTGAGTGGTTGGAGAAGTTTCTGAAAACCGAGAATATTACCTTATTAATGGTAACTCACGACAGATACTTTTTAGAAAACGTGTGTAATACCATCCTTGAAATGGATGATTTCGGATTGTACACTTATAAGGGTAATTATTCGTTCTTTTTGGAAAGACGAGAAGAACGAAAAGCTTCGGATCAAGCGACCATAGAAAAAGCGAAAAACTTATTTCGGACAGAGGTAGAGTGGATGCGTAGACAGCCAAAAGCTCGAACAACGAAAAGTAAGGCGAGAATTGATTCTTTTTACGATTTAAAGCAAGTAGCAAAGCAGCGTATTGAAAACAAACAAGTCGAATTGGAGATTAATATGGAAAGAATGGGAAGTAAAATTCTTGAGTTCCATAACGTTGGTAAAGGCTTTAAGGACAAACAATTGTTTGAAGGCTTTAGCTACAAATTCAAACGCGCTGAGAAGGTTGGGATTATAGGGCCAAACGGAACGGGAAAATCAACACTGTTGAATATAATTACCGAGAAAATTCAGCCGGATTCTGGTAAGGTTGTAATTGGTGAAACCATTAAAATTGGTTACTTCAACCAAGAAGGAATGAAGTTTAAACCCAACGAACGGGTTTTTGAAGTAGTAAAAAAAGTAGCCGAATTTATTCCTTTAGCCAAAGGAAAAAAGCTATCAGCATCTCAGTTGCTAGAGCGTTTCTTGTTTCCAAAGAACATGCACTACAATATGATTGAAAAATTGAGTGGTGGAGAAAAAAGAAGATTGCACTTATTGACGGTTTTGATGAAAAACCCCAATTTTTTAATTCTCGATGAGCCTACCAATGATTTGGATATCATGACGTTGAATATACTTGAAGATTTTTTATTGGACTTTCCCGGTTGTGTGATCATTGTAAGTCACGATAGATACTTTATGGATAAGCTAGTCGATCACTTATTTGTTTTAGAGAAAGATAAACTGAGCATCAAGGATTATCCAGGCAACTATTCTCAATGGCGCGATTGGAAAAAAGCAGGGGGTGATAAAGTTGAGGAAATAGCTCAGAAAAAGGAAGTAGAGAAGAAAGCGAAACCAAAAAACGTTACTAGCGACAAACCTCAAAAAATGTCCTTCAATGAAAAACGAGAGTTTGGAATTTTAGAAATTGACATTGAAAAATTAGAGAAGCGCAGAGACGAAATCAATAAACAGTTTGAAAGTGGAATTGAAGATTCAGATAAGGTGATGAAACTTTCTGATGAGCTGGGTGAAATCATTGAAGATTTGGAAACGAAGTCTGATCGATGGTTGGAGTTGAGTGAAAAAGAGGCTTAATCTTCAAAAAATAAAGAGTCATTTATTTTCTTGAGCACATTATCCAGCTTCACTGCTGATTCAGCAACATGATGCACAAAGTCTGAGTGCTCCATGGTTTCATGCTTTTCTAATTCTATTAAACTTAAAATATTGCTCAATAGCCCTCTAACGTCATGCGAGTTCATGCGAACATATTCCGATAACATTTTGTTTTTTTGATTTAGGCTTTCGTTTCTTTTCTCCAATTCTTTTTGATATTTCACTAAATCGCTTACTTCGAAATTCACTCTTTTTACTTCGACAACTTCTCCGTTTACTATCCACGGCCGTACTCGACTAAAAAAATACCGATAAGGTTCTTTATTGTCCAAACGCATTCTAAAATTGAGTTCTGTGCTTTTTCCTTTGCTCCCAACAGACCGTATTGCTTGCAGCACTTTATCGGCATCTTCAGGGTGAATTTTTTTTAAAATAGAAGATACCCGTGGAGGTGCTTCTGTGGAGTCTGCACCCCAAATTTTAAAATTCCCTTCGCTCCAATGATTTTCTAAGGTTTTAGGATTAACCCACCAACTGCCCATTTTACCAATTTCTTCGGCATCTTTTAGTGCTTCAGCTGTTTCCAGGGCAAGAATTTCATCTTCTTCGGGCGTATTTATAAAACTGCCAAACCCAAGTAAATAAACAACACCTTCCTTTTTAATGTATTGCCAGTCAAGTTCAACCCACTTTAACTCCTTATTATAGAATAGGCGTAATTGAATTTTTGCCGATTCTTGATTCTCCTTTATTTCAGATAAGCTCCGGTTTACTCGTTTTTTATCTTCATCGGCAACTAAATACTCAAACCTTAAATTCTTTGGAGCTTTAGGTGACCCAAAAAGTTGGTTTTTAGTGTAGCTAGAAATTTTTAAAATTTCGAATTGGGCATCAAGTAAGATGATGGGCTGTTTTGAAACTTCAAAAATGAAAAAATTGCTTACTTCTTGCTGCATAATAGAACTAACGTCGAATAATATAAAACTGTTGGCTCAAAGTTAATTAGGGGATCCCGAATCTCGGTTTAATCTTTTGAATTGTAATTATTTCGACAGTATTTGTTGTGAATTTGAGGCTGAAAACTTCTGTTATTAATTTGATTTAATTCTTGCCAGATTCAAACAAGAATAGGAGATTTGGACGGAATGAAATTGTGCATTGCCGAGAAACCAAGTGTCGCTAAAGATATAGCCCAAATTATTGGAGCAACCAACCGAAATGACGGGTATTGGGAAGGTAATGGCTATTGGGTTTCATGGACATTTGGGCATTTATGCACCTTAAAAGAACCAGCAGACTATACCCCCGATTGGAAACAATGGAATATCAATGTGTTACCCATGATTCCAGAAAACTTCGGAATTAAACTAATTGAAAATGGGGGTGTGAAAAAGCAATTTGACACCATTGCTCATTTAGTTCAAAACTGCGATGAAGTAATAAACTGTGGTGATGCTGGCCAAGAGGGAGAATTGATTCAGCGCTGGGTGTTGTCCAAAGCAAAAAACAAAAAACCAATAAAACGACTTTGGATTTCTTCCTTGACTAAGGAAGCTATTCAAGAAGGATTTGAAAATCTAAAAGAAGGATCGAAGTACGATAATTTATACGCTGCTGGAACGGCAAGGGCAATTGGAGATTGGCTGTTGGGCATGAATGCAACCCGATTGTACACTTTGAAGTTTGGAGCCTTTAAGCAAGTGTTTTCAGTTGGTAGAGTGCAAACTCCAACTTTGGCTTTAATTGTAGAACGCCAAAAAGAAATTGATGCTTTTGTATCCGAAACCTATTACGACCTTAAAACGATTTATCGCGATGTAGAATTTGCTGGAACGAAAGGAAAGCTTAAGGAAAAAGAAAAGGGAGAAGAAATCATTGCTTCAATTAAAGAGGTTGATTTCGAGATAAAATCGTACACCCAAAAAGAAGGAAAAGAACTGGCTCCTTCCTTATTTGATTTGACTTCGATTCAAGTGGAATGCAACAAGAAGTTTGGCTACACCGCTGAGGAAACTTTGACTTATGTGCAGCATTTGTACGAACAAAAATTGGTGACCTATCCAAGAGTAGATACCACTTATTTGCCAAATGATGTTTACCCGAAAATTCCAGCGATTTTAAAAAACTTGACCGCATATGCAAAGTATACGGAATCGCTGCTAGGAAAGAAGATTCGGAAAACGACCAAGGTTTTTAACGACAAAAAAGTAACCGATCACCACGCTATAATTCCAACAGGAGAAGACCCTTCAAAGGTTGGACTGAACTTACAGCAGAAAAAAGTTTACGATTTGATTACCCGTCGATTTATAGCTGTTTTTTATCCCGATTGTAAGGTGAGCAACACTACTGTATTGGGCATGGCGTTGAAACACGACTTTCGTGCAACGGGTAAGCAAATTTTGGAACCGGGTTGGCGGGTGTTGTTTGAGTCAAAAAGCAAAGATTCGAAATCGAACGATGAAGAGCAGGTGATGCCTGTTTTTGAAAAAGGAGAAAAAGGACCACATGAACCAGAATTGGTTGAAAAGCAAACCAAAGCACCGAGTTATTTTACGGAGGCGACTTTGTTGCGTGCTATGGAATCGGCGGGTAAACAAGTAGACGATGATGAATTGCGCGAACTGATGAAGGAAAACGGAATTGGCCGTCCATCTACTCGGGCAAACATTATTGAAAAACTATTTTCTAGGAAATATTTGGTGCGCCAAAAGAAAAGAATTCTTGCCACTGCTACCGGAAAAGAATTGATTGATTTGATTGAAACCGATTTGCTGAAATCCGCTGAATTGACTGGAGTTTGGGAAAAGAAGATACGAGATATTGAGCACGGAACTTATGATGTTAAGTCTTTCAAAGCTGAACTGAATCAAATGGTCAGAGAATTAGCCGAACAGGTAAAAAGTCAGCAGTACAAGCAAAAACAAACGGTTTGCCCTAAGTGCGAAATTGGCCATTTGATAAGAGGAAAGACGGCTTGGGGTTGCTCCGATTGGAAAAAGGGCTGCAAGTTTACTTTACCGTTTGAATACAAGGGAATTACTATCAGCGATAGTGAATTGCAAGAATTATTGCAAAAAGGAGAGTCAAAATACAACTACATTTTCAATAAAAAGAAACCAAAAGAGTTGAAGAAAATGGTGTTTAATGACAAATTGAAGTTGGGGGTTGGTAAATCTTGATTTTAATTATTACCAACGAATCAATACCATGCGTGTACTAATTAATGTGCTAAAAATAGTTTTGAGTAACGAGGATATACCCACACATAAGTACGGCCTTTCAAGGGCTTACATTTCTTCTAGAAGAATAAAGGTTGATGCTCGTTTTCCTGAGATAGCGCACCGTCATAATTTTTTTCAAGTCCTTTTTATTGAAGAGGGTTCGGGGACTCATGAAATTGATTTTGTGAAATATAAAACCGCTCCCAAATCAATTCATTTTGTTGGAAAAGGAAGGGTGCACAGAGTTGATTTTTCAGAAGACACTCAAGGGGATGTTTTTACATTTCCGGAAGAGTTGTATAGTGGTAGCGAGGCTGAAGTGCAATTGCTACACTCTCTTACATTTTTCAGAACTGGCGCACATCCAATTTTAAAACCAAGCGCGGCAGATTTGGTCAATTTGACTGAAATGTTAATTCAGGTTCGGAAAGCCTTAAAAACGAATTCGTTAGACGTGAGTAAATTTTTGTTTCTTGCTTTTTTAGCTCGACTTAGAGAGGCTTATTCAAAAAAAGTGGCACAACCAGCAAGTGAATCTTCATCTGAATTTATTGCCTTTAGAAATGCAATAAAATTATCAGGATTGGAAACCAACAATATTGATGAAATTGCCGATTCGTTAAAAATTCAAGTTACTCGACTCAATCAAATTTGTAAAAGAGAAACGGGTAAAACCGCTTTGCAATTATTGCATAAACGAAAAGTGTTGGGAGCAAAAAGAATGTTGGTTTATACATCCAAACAGATCAAAGAAGTTAGTCTGGAATGTGGGTTTGTAGATGTAGCTTATTTCAATCGCTTTTTTAAAAAGCACACCAGTTTATCGCCGAGTCAGTTCAAGGCTGAGTATAAAAGTACCAACGAATAAGTCCTCGATTTATTTATAGAATGTTGACCTTTGCAGACAATGACATTTGATGATTCTAAATTTCGACCTTCGCTTCTTTTTCGAAGTGCACACTTCAATACGATATACCCAAATCGTAAACGAAAGGTAGAAGGCGTTAACTATACCCGTAAGCGATTGACTACTTGGGATAATGATTTTGTTGATCTCGATTTTTCTAAAATAGGAAGTAAGCAATTGGTTTTAGTATTGCATGGATTAGAGGGAAACTCCGATAGGCAGTATGCTAGAGGAATGGTTAAAATGGCCAATCAACGCGGGTTTGATGCCATGGTATTCAATCAAAGAAGTTGTTCGGGTGAAATGAATTTATTGCCAACGTCTTATCATTCTGGTAAAAGTGATGACTTGAAATTTGTGATTGAAGAAATTGCTAAAGACTACGAGTCTATTTTTTTAGTTGGGTTCAGTTTGGGGGGCAATATTTTACTGAAGTACCTTGGCGAGCAGGGGAGTATTGTTTTAAAACAAATTAAAAAAGCCGTAGCGATTTCAGTTCCCGTTGATTTGTCCGATTCGGCCATTCAACTTGCAAAAAGACAGAACTGGATTTATATGCGTCGCTTTCTTAAAACGTTAAAGGCTAAAACCACAAAAAAAATGCAGCAGTTTGAAGCGCTTTCTATTTCTATTGATGAACTCAACAGCTGCAATTCTTTCATTGATTTTGATAATTTGTATACGGCTCCCGTTCATGGTTTTAAGGACGCAAACGATTATTGGAAGCAAGCTAGCTCTAAACAATTCTTAAACGACATAGCGTTGCCTACACTTTTAGTAAACGCACTAGACGATCCTTTTCTTGGAAAGCATTGCTACCCTTATCAAGAAGCAAAACTCAATAAGCAGCTAGAACTAATAACACCAAAACACGGCGGTCATGTAGGGTTTGGCGAGTCTTTTAATATAGAAAATCCACTTTGGACCGAAGGTTTGGCCATGCAGTTTTTTACCTCGTAATTCTAAAATAAAAAGCAGTTCTTTGCTTTCTGAATTTGAACTATGGAATCGATAACATTTTCTGATCTCAATTTATCAAAACAGTTGCAAAATGCTGTTACTGATTTAGGTTTTACCGAACCTACGCCTATTCAAGTAAAAGCCTTTTCGGTTATTCGTTCGGGAAAGGATATGGTGGGTGTTTCGCAGACAGGAACTGGAAAAACCTTGGCATATAGCCTACCCATTCTGCAAGATCTGAGCTTTTCTGAGCAAATTCACCCGCGGGTACTGATTTTAGTGCCCACAAGAGAACTTGTTGTGCAAGTTGCAGAGCAGCTAGAAACTTACGCCGAGTATATGAACTGCAGAATTATAGGCGTGTATGGTGGGGTTAATATCAATACACAAAAGATTGCAGTGTCACACGGAATGGACATTTTAGTTGCCACTCCGGGAAGGCTGTATGATTTGGTGCTTGCGCGTTCAATTCAACTTAAAAGCATAACGAAATTGGTAATCGATGAAGTAGACGTTATGCTCGACCTCGGTTTTCGATTTCAACTTACTAATTTGTTTGAGTTGATGCCCAAGAAGCGTCAAAACACTATGTTCTCTGCAACCATGACGAACGATATCAGCGTGCTTATTGAAGACTTTTTTACAAAACCAGAGAAAGTAACCATTGAAGTAAGTGGAACCCCATTAGATAATATTGAACAATCAAGTTACGCCGTACCCAACTTTTACACCAAAGCCAACCTGCTCATGCATTTAGTGCAAGATGCTGAGGAATTCTCAAAAGTGTTAGTGTTTTTGTCGAGCAAAAGACAGGCTGATCGATTGTATGAAACCTTAGAGGAGTTCATGGTTTCTGACGTAACAATTGTTCATTCTAATAAATCTCAGAATTATAGGTTACGATCCATAAAACAGTTTGAGGAAGGAGAGAAGCGTATTCTTATTTCTACCGACGTAATGGCCCGAGGTTTAGATATTGAAAACACAAGTCATGTAATCAATTTTGATACACCAGAATTTCCTGAGAATTATATGCACCGCATTGGTAGAACCGGTCGAGCGGGTAACGCTGGGAAGGCAATTTTGTTTTTTACTGAAAAAGAGGCGCCTAATAAAACGCAGATAGAAGCGCTCATGGATCTCAAAATTCCAGTTCGTAAAATTCCAAACGAAGTAGAAGAGTCAAAGGAACTGACGCCAGATGAGAAACCAAAGGTGCGTGAAATTTCAATTATCTCTAAGCAAGATGCGCAGAGTGGAGCAGGAATTCACGAGAAAAAAGCTAAGAATCAAAAGGTGAATCTAGGCAGTAAATGGAAGCGCGATGGCCCTAAATATAAGAAACCAAAATCGAGAGGAGATAAGGGTTTTAATCAGCGGTATAAGAAAAAGTAGCTAATTGTTTACGCTCACCGCTTGCGTAAAATCATTAAGTTGTGGAATCAAATTATTAATTTAGCACCCTAACTATAAAATAAAAAATTATGAAAAGATTATACACGTTACTTTTAGCTGCAATAATATCAGGGGGGTTATCGGCCCAGCAATTAGATGTAGTGGATTTATTATTTTCTGAACCAGGAGGTAGTTTTCAAAGTCCAATGAATGACACAGCATTAGAAAAGGGAGATACTGCAAGGTTATGGTTTATTGTTACGAATAACTTATCAAATAATCAGGATTTGATGCAAGGTGATTCATTAACGTTTGGCTGGTCAGTAGACGGAAATAACAGAGGAAATTTAATAATGGCCAGCTTGGGAAACAATATTTCTAATGGTTCAAACTTGAATGCATATTTGACAAACTCTTTTGTGATTACTTCTACAGAAGATACCGAGTTTGAAGTGTGTACATGGCCTCTTCACAATCCATATCAAGCAAATACGGATCCGATGGTTGGAAGACACTGTACTAAATTCAAAACTAAAAACGAAACCCCAACTGGTGGTGGAGGCGGTGGCGAAACTAGTGTTGAGCTCATGAGTTCTGACGGAGTAAGTAACTTCTTTGTTATTGACCGTTCTATTAATTTCCAGTTTTCTTCATCACATATTTCAAACAACATAGAATTGATTGACCTTACTGGAAAGGTAATATTATCAGAAAATGTTGCTAAAAAAGAAGGAAATGTTTCAATATCAAGTCAAGTAGCTCCAGGTTTTTATTTACTTAGAGCTTCAACAGTTGCTGATTCAAAAATCAAAAAAGTATACATTCACTAATATGTAGATTAGGGTTTATGTAATAAAAAAAGGGGAGCATTTGCTCCCCTTTTTTTGCGATTAAAAATCAATCTCTTGCCTCGTCAATACTATATAATTTCTTTTCTACAGCAGCGATATCGGTGTTTTTGGCATTAATTCTTGTTTGAATAGTTTTTTGAAGATTAGCAGAAGTTACCCTTTCCAATTCTAAATCACGAATATTGTTGTCCATTTTGAATACAGACTTGCTCATTTTTTTATTTGCTTTTTAGAAGCCTTTAAGTTCTTTGGTCAATTCTTTAAGTTTCCCTTTTTCTGCCTTTTTAGCATCCTTTTCTTCAGCTGGAAGTGCAGCTAGTTTGTCTTTTTGAGTTTGAATTTCCTTTATTTTAGATTCCCTAGCCGCTGTATTTTGAACAATTTCCTGTTTCTTGTCCGTTTTATCGATTTTAATTCCTTCTATTTTCTTGCGAATTTTGTCTTCCTGGTTCATTTCTGATTTTAATTCTTTTTCAATGTTCTTAAGCAACCCCTCTTCCTTTTTAAGTTCGTCTTTTACTGCGTCCTGATACATATTTAATGCAAAATTCTTAAGTTATTTTTTGATTGCTACATGGAGCTCAGGGTGGCTAGAGTTGCCAACTGAATTTACTTCTTTATCAAAAGAAAAGGTAACCAATGTGCCATTTTCTTGCTGTTTTGGAATCGCCATGATGGATAAAGAATCCAACCAATAACCTTCGTAAAAAACTTTGTCGATAGAAATCATTTCAATCGATTCGGTGGCTTTAGCTCGAGTACCTTTTTGCAATTGCCGGATTAATCCTTTTGATACATCAGCTTTAACAGTCTGCAGTATCAACAGTTCATAGGTTTCTAGCACTCCTTGAGCTCCAAAGGCTTGTTTTTTTTGTTCAATGGTGTATCCCGGTTGTGAAAATGAAATTACCGAACTAATTAAAAATGAAAGTGTTAAAACTGCTTTAATCATGATTCTATTTTTATACTGCAAAATTAATAGAAGAATGCAGCAAAGCTCCTATGGTTAAAACGTAATATTTACCAATCATACTGGTGTACGTTTAAGCTTTTTAAAATCCAATATTGAATGATTATCGACTCGCTTACAGACTGAGAATGTCTTTTATTTTGTGTTATGCATTTATTAATGGCAGAAGGAGTTTATTAAAAGTTCAAGTAGCATTATTCGTAGCTTTGAAAAGTAAGCTTTAGTATGTTGAGTAGGTTTAAATTCTTGAATTATAGCTTATTATATTGTAATATTTCAAATCACAGTGCCACTAAAAGTACATGTACTTAATTAAAATGAATTAATTATGATACGCTTTTTGTTTCCAGATAAATGAAAAAAAAATACATACCAGCATATTTACTCACCTTCGTTAATGTACTTGGGTTTAGTATTCTCATGCCAATTTTACCTTTCATTGTGGCAAAGTTCGGTGCACCACAATGGGTTTATGGATTGCTGATAACCTTATATTCTACTTTCCAGTTTATTGGTGCTCCCATATTGGGCTCATTGTCTGATCAAAAAGGTAGAAAACCCATATTGATGTTAAGCCAAGCAGGAACTTTGCTAAGCTGGGTTATATTTTTAATTGCGCTTTATATTCCAAATACTTATGTGCTTGGTATTTCAATTCCAATTCTCATTATTGCTTTTTCCAGAATATTTGATGGAGTTACTGGCGGTAATACTTCAGTGACTAATGCTTATGTAGCCGATATAACTACCCGTGATGAGAAGTCCTATATTTTTGGTTATTTAGGCGGTATTGCCGGTCTTGGGATGATTATAGGCCCGGGTTTGGGAGGAGTGGCTGCCTCCACTTCCTTTGAGTATGCCGGAACTTTAATCGTAGCTCTTTTGGTGTCTTCTGTAACCTTGATTTCTATTTATGCTTGGTTGAAAGAATCGCACTTTCCTGAAGCTTCAATTCAGAAGCCTACTTTTTCTTTCAAAAAAACTTTTTTGGTGGTTTCCAGAATTAAAGAAGTTGATCCCGGTGAAAAAATAAAATTGCTCTTTTTACTCAAGGTAATTTTTGCTACTATGATGGCATTTTACATTGGTAGCATCGCTTTGTTCCTTATCGATCTTTTTGATTTCAATGAAAAGGAATTAGGTATGTTCATGTTTGTCGTTGGTATCTTTTTGTCTTTCAATCAAGCGTTCTTATCAAAAAAAGTAATCGCCAAAATTGGAGAGTTTAATACCTTGAAAGTTGGGCTAGCGTGCTCATTTGTGGGCCTGTTTTGTATAACGCTAACAGATCATTTATGGCTGTTCATTGCATTTTATTACATACTTAACTTAGGGCTGTCTTTGACTTTTCCGACCTTTAATAGCCTTATTTCTATACATGCAGACCCTAAAAAGCAGGGAGAAATCATGGGCATTAGCGATTCATTAAATTCATTGGCTATGGCATTGTTTCCCGTTGTGGCAGCTGCAGCTTATGGGCTAATAGAATATAAGCTATATTACCTTATGAGTGCATTGCCGTTTTTGGCGTTAGTTATTGCAGTAATAAAAGGTAAACGGGCAGGATTGTAAAACAAAAAGCCCCGAATTTCGAGGCTTTTAAATCAATGAATATTTTAATCGGAAATTCTAGATTTTTCCCATTCCTAGTTTATACAACAGACTGAAATGACTTTTAAGCGCGTCTAAGAACGTTGTGTGATGGTGATAGGGAAGGTCATATTCCTTAGCTGTTTCCTTTACAATTTTAGATACTTCTTTAAAGTGTACGTGACAAATTGTAGGGAATAAATGATGTTCAATTTGATAATTTAAACCACCAATAAACCAAGAAAAGAATGAACTTTTATTGGCGTAGTTTGCTGTTGTATGTAATTGGTGAATTGCCCAGTTATTTTCTACACTATTCTTTTCATCAGGTAAATAAAAATTCGTTTCCTCAATCACATGTGCTGTCTGAAAAATAAGAGCTAAAATTAATCCACTCATAAAGTGCATTATTAAAAAACCAGTCATTATTTGCCACCATGGCAAATCGATTAAAATTATAGGAAGCACAATCGTTAAACCTATATACCATAACTTATGAAATAGTATTTCAGCAATTGCACGTCCAAAAGTTAAGTCTTGTCCCTTTAATAATCCCATTCTATTGTAACGCACCAATTGCTCGAAATCTTTACCGATAAACCAATAAATGGTCAATATCCCATAAAGAATTGGGGCATATAACACCTGAAACTTGTAGATTCCTTTTTTCGGTTGATTTGGTGAAAAGCGAACAATTCCTTGCTTTTCAATATCTTCATCGTACCCGTCAATGTTTGTGAATGTGTGGTGTAACAGGTTGTGTTGAATTCTCCAATTGGCGGGATAACCACCTATAAAATTCAGTAAAAACCCCATTGCAGAATTCAACGTCTTATTTTTTGAGTAAGCGCCGTGGTTTGCATCATGCATAATAGCAAGTCCAATTCCAGAAATACCAAAGCCCATAAGAATCCACATTGCAGTTACCCCCGCAAATGAAGAAACGACACCGGTAAGCATTAATATTAAAGGCAAAGTGTAAAGAGTAATCATTACGGCCGACTTTATTTGCATACGGGTATCTCCGTATTTGCTAATGTTATTATCCTTGAAATGTTTATTTACTCTTTTACGGAGTTCTTTAAAAAATTCAGGGCGGTCTTGTACGTTAAACTTTACAGTGTCAACACTCATATATATTTTCCTCTTTTTAATGCCGTTATCAAGCACTTCATCAAGTGACAAATTTAACCATAATAAGGTTCTAACTCGTGTGACTTTGGTCATAACTCAACATCAAACTGTGAGTTCCAAAACTAAGTTAGGTTTGCCTTATTGCTATTTGTAGTATTGTCTTATGCACTCGATTATATTTTTCGGCTTTATGTTAGGTATTCTCTTGTTGCCAATTACGGCGCCCATGGCTTTAATAGTAGGGGTGCTTTTTTCTTCGTTTCTTAATCATCCATTTCCAGATAAAAATAAAACTTGGCTGAACTGGTTATTAAAAGTATCAGTGGTCGGTTTGGGTTTTGGTATGAATGTAACCCAGGTTATTGATTCTAGTTTGATTGGAATCGAAATTATGATCTCCAGTTTTGTTTTTGTATTAGTCGCTGGATATTTGTTGATCCGGGTAATGGGTGTATCGAAAAATATTGGACATCTTATATCTACAGGCACTGCTATTTGTGGTGGAAGTCTATAGCGGCTATATCGCCTTTGATTAAAGCAACTGAAAAAGAAATAAGTATATCATTAGCGGTGGTGTTTTTGCTCAACGCAATTGCACTTTTTCTCTTTCCTCCAATCGGAACTTATTTCGACATGACACAGCAACAATTTGGTTTGTGGGCGGCAATCGCTATACATGATACATCCTCGGTAGAAGGAGCAGCGATGAGTTATGGGAATGAAGCATTGCAAGTTGCAACAACAGTAAAGTTGGGGCGAGTGCTTTGGATAATACCTATGTCTTTAATAACCTTAGTGCTTTTCAAAACAAAGGGAGGGAAGGTGAAGGTTCCATGGTTTATTCTTGTTTTTATTGGAATTGTTTGCTTGAACAGCGTGGTTTCAATTCCTGCTGTTATCGGTGAAAATATTGTAATGATTTCAAAGAAATTTCTGATTGTTTCGCTGTTTCTGGTAGGCTCAGGTTTACCCTTGAAAAACGTAAAAAGCTTGGGTTGGAAACCATTAGTCTTTGGGGCGGTGCTTTGGACTGGTGTTTCTATAATAAGCCTTGGATTGATTCTGCTTTAGAAGTGCTGAGCTAATCGCGAAACAAAGAAAGTTAGCCTTGTTTTGGATTGTTTGACATTATTGAAATGACATAGGAAACTATCATTACAATAGCGCAGCCAATTACATTAAACCATAAATAACCTACAGTTTCATTATAAAAAAGTAGAAACACGGTTAATTGCCCAATTACTATTCCCACTAAGACCGCTTTAGCGCCAACTTTTTTAAGGAAAAATGCAGTTAAAAATACTCCAAGGATAGTTCCGTAAAACACTGATCCTAAGATGTTAACAGCCTCAATTAAATTTTCAACCAATTGTGCAGAAAGCGCAAAAATTATCGCAATAACTCCCCAAACGAGTGTCAACCATTTACTGGTATTTACAGATTGCAATTCGGTTTTTGATTTTTTTGAAAATCGTTGGTAAAAGTCAACCATTGTAGTTGATGCTAAAGCATTTATTTCACCTGCAGTGGAACTCATCGCGGCCGATATGATAACCGCTATTAATAAGCCTACTAAACCTTGGGGTAGGTAATTGAGAATGAAGGTTAGAAAGACATAATCGCTATCTCGGCTGCTTTGGTCAGGGTTTGCTTTTAAAACAACCTTCTTTGCATTATCACGTATGGATTTGGCTTTTTGATCTAAAGCCAATATTTCAGACTGAGTTTCTTTACTTGGATTAGCTACATAGTCTATGTAGGCAGCTTTTTTTTGCAAGTGAAATGCTTCATGCTGCTGTTCAATCTCAGAAAATTCTTGCTGGTATTCCGAGTTATGAACCTCTTCAACCGCACCTTTATTAAATAGGACAGGATGCGATTCGAATTGATAAAAAACAAATACTAATACTCCAGTAAGCAAAATCAAAAATTGCATTGGAATTTTGAGTAAGGCATTGAATATTAAACCTAATCTACTTTCTTGAATCGATTTTCCTGAAAGGTATCGCTGCACTTGGCTTTGGTCCGTTCCAAAATAAGAAAGTGCCAGAAACAAACCCCCTGTAATTCCACTCCAAAACGTGTAACGTTTGTCAAGATCCAAAGAGAAATCAACGATATTCATTCTGCCTGCTGCACCAGCTAAATCTAATGCTCCCAAGAAACTGACTTCATCTGGTAGTCGATTAAGGACGATACTAAAGGCAATTCCCATTCCGATAAGAATGACAGTCATTTGCCATTTTTGAGTCAAGCTTACCGCTTTTGTTCCGCCCGAAACGGTGTAAATGATAACCAAAATCCCAACTAGTAAAATTGTGAACTGTAGGGACCACCCCAACATTACACTTATGATTATTGCAGGAGCATAAATAGTTATTCCGGCCGCAAGACCTCTCGAAAGCATGAAGAGGGAAGCAGTAATTAATCGAATTCGAATATCAAAACGTTGCTCTAAATATTCATAAGCAGTATAAACCTTGAGGCGATAATAAATAGGAATAAATACGACGCAAACAATGATAATAGCGAAGGGCAATCCGAAATAATTCTGAACGAACTCCATTCCGCTTTCGTAAGCGACTCCTGGGGTAGATATAAAGGTTATTGCAGAAGCCTGCGTTGCCATAACCGACAATCCAATGGTGAGCCATTTCATGTCGGAACCGCCTTTTAGGTAACCTTCTAAGCTCTCACTTTTTCGGGTCATATAGGTTCCGTAACCTACAATTAAACCAAGTGTTCCTAGCAGAACGGCCCAATCAATTCCACTCATGCGAAGTGATTAGTTAGCCATGCATAAAATACAATTTGTATAACAAAAAACACGATTACAAACCCATACAATCGTTTCCAATTGAAAGTGCTGGGCGTGTTATTTTCTTCCATAAGAAAGAATGTTGGCGAACAATTTATATGCTCCTGGAACACCTGCTGGCAGTTGTCTAAAGAAAGAAATGCCCGTAAAGACAAAATGACCTTTACCGTATTTGGCAGCTAACAATGCTCCTGAACTTGGATCTTCACCGGGGTCACTCCAGCTGATTAATGCCTCGTAATTTTCGTCCCACTCATTTGCGAAGTACAAACCTCTTTCCTGAACCCAATTGTCAAAATCAATATCGGAAATTGGGTTAGGGCCAAGAATTATTGGGTGCTTAGGATTTAGAATAGTTGCTTTAGCAAACTCGTCGGTAACCCTATCTCTAGATAATTTTAAAGGATAGGGACCGAAATTCTCAGTTTTTAGTCCTCTATTGGTGTTGTATTGAACAATCATTAAACCTCCTTGATTTACATAATCCATTAATACAGATTGATAGCTTATAAGTGCTTCTTGAGTATTATAGGCGCGTATTCCAACGACTAAAACGTCGTATACTGAAAGGTCAGAGGCCGCTAAAGTATTCGGATTAACTATGGTAACATTCCCGCCTAGTTGAGTTATGGCCTCAGGTACATTATCGCCTGCTCCCATTACATAACCTATATTTTTTCTGGTTATAGTTAAATCACCGGTAACCAGTTTTCCTTGAGTTTTTGGAAAGAGTGTTTGTTTGTGAATATGCGGATAATCAATCATCACTAATGAACGATCAAACACTTTATCACCAGATTTACATTGAACCGAAAAATCACCACTTCTTGCGTTCTCGCCTGCTGTAATATCGAAGGCGAACACTTTTGCAGCTTCCTTTTTGTTTAATGTTACAATATGCGATTCAGGGCTACAAGTCCATCCTTCTGGAAGGTTTAATGTTAATTTCCCAGTAATTCCCGCTTTATCCTCCATTACAGTTACTGTAACAGTTCGCTTCTCACCTTTTGGAACAACGTATACGGTGTTGTCTAAATTCAAGGTCATATCAGGTCGAATGGAAAAATCTTGAATATTTTCTCCGGATACACGATCTCTAAATTTATACTGAACAGGTATACTGTAATCGAAACTCACACCATAAACGGTGATTTGAAATGTTACTTCGTACGCTGGAGTATTTTCTGGAGAAGCTCTCATTAGGATATCGTCAACTTTAAACATGTTTTGATATTCCTGCATCAACCAATAGGGGTGAGTAATCGGTTTCTCTTTCGCCACTTTTAATGGCAGATACATTTTCTCCCAATTGTTTGGAGCTAAAACCGAGAAAATAATAGTGTCCTTTCCATCTAACGATGCTTTTTCAATAGCTATGGACTTGACTTGCCCAGTATTTATTGCACTGACTTCAACCTTAACATCTTCTCCACGAACGGCATATTCATTTTCAGTTACGGCTTCAAACCATAATCCCGTAGCATCGACAATGATATTTTCAAGTTCTTTCTTTTTCCACTTTATCCATTGACTCGGTTTCGGAAACTCTTCCATAGTGCGATACAAATCCACCAAATCTATAACAGAGGCAGCAGGATTACCAGCTTTAAAGTTTTCGATAATTGAATTCAATTTAGTTTGAATCATATCTGATTTTGGAACCCTCCCCCAAGATATATCAATATTGTCAAAAATTGAATTATTGGCTTTTTCTCCTTTTACATATTCGAGATATTCAAATTGCTCACCTCTCAATATACTTGCACCAAAACCTTGACTTTTATGTTGGCTTCGACTTTCCATGGCAATTTGGTTGCTCCACTTACCAGTTATTGGGTTGAATGCACCAACATCAACTCGAATCATATCAGGGTTTGTCTTATAGGTTTCTTCAATTTCCTTGTTCCACCAAGAACTAGTGTTGTGATAAAGCCTTTTTGTGCGCCACGCCGTTACCATCTTTAATTGATCAGGAAAAACGCTAGGATCAGCAGCCATTTCAAATGCCTTTTCTGCTAGTACCGCAGATGCAGAATGATGACCGTGACCAGCATATTGAGTAGCTGGAAACCGTGTAATAATAACATCTGGCCTAAATCTGCGAATTACCCAAACAATATCCCATAGCACTTCTCTTTCGTTCCATTTTTCAAGCGTCTCTTTAGTGGTTTTTGAGTAACCGAAATCAACAGCACGAGTGAAGTATTGCATCCCGCCGTCAATTTTTCGCGCTTCAAGCAATTCTTGAGTTCTCAACACACCAATCAGCTCTCCTTTTTCAGTTCCGATTAAATTTTGACCACCATCACCTCGGGTAAGTGATAAATATCCCGTCCTTACCTTTTGATTATTTGCCAACCAAGAAATCAGACGCGTATTTTCATCATCGGGGTGGGCTGCTAAGTACAAAACCGACCCGAGTGTATTCATTTTTTTAATATCGTCAAGAATCTTAGCTGCTGAGGCTGGTGCAGGGTGGTCTCCGCCTTTTGGGAGTGCAAACGCCGTCATGCTTATGTACAGCCCTAAAGCAAAAATTGAAAGTGTTTTCATAAAATTTTCTGTTGAACCTTAAAAACAGACTAAGGCCATGTTTTGTTTGTTATATAATCGTAGGATTCTTCGATAAGTTGACGTAAAACAACTTTGTCTATATCTGCTAATTTGTTTACGTAAAGGCAAGATTTTCCATTTTTAAATTTGCCTAGTTTTTTGGTTAAGTGGGGGTAATTTTCAATACATCCCATTATATACAATGAGTGTTTAGTTTTTCTTGGCGAAAAGCCGGTTGCTAAAAAATCGCCTTCTTGACCACTAGCATATTTATAATGATATTGTCCAAAACCGATAATGCTAGTACCCCACATTTTAGGCTCTTGGCCGGTCACTTCCTTCATAATATCAAGAATCTCGAAGGCATCCAGTCGTTTTTGTTCCGGCTCTACTTTTTTTAAGAAGGCTATAACATCTGCGTCGGTGACTTTTGTTTTCAATTCATATTTAGCCATTTGCACTTAATTTTTTGCTTTTAACTAAAAAATAACTGCCTATCAAAACGAAAGGAATACTCAGCCATTGTCCCATGTTCAGAGTCATAGAGTCTTCGAAATTCACCTGATTTTCTTTCATAAATTCTATGCAGAATCTAAAGCCAAATAGGAGAATTAGAAAAAGTCCGAAAACGCCTCCTTGTCTGTCACTCCAACCTTTTTTCCAGAATAGAAAAGCAAGGATTATAAAAATAGACAAGTAAGCTAATCCTTCATAAACCTGAGTAGGGTGGCGCGGAAGTTGATCAACATATTTAAAAATGAAAGCCCAAGGTACAGTTGTCGGCTCTCCAATAATTTCAGAATTCATTAAATTACCCATTCGAATAAAAAATGCACCAGAAGCTACTGTAACAACTACTCTGTCAAGAATCCAAAGAATGTTCTTTTTGCTAACCTTTCGAGACCAAATATAGAGTGCTATGATGATTCCTATAGCAGCACCATGACTTGCAAGTCCTTGAAATCCAGTAAAATGAAGTTCCGGCTCAAAAGCAACGGGTAGAAAAATTTCTAGAATGTGGTCTTTGAAGTACGCCCAATCGTAAAACAAACAATGACCAATTCGAGCTCCTGCAACTGTTCCTATAATAGTGTGCATTAATACACTGTCCAGCCACTCATTAGGCACTTCGTCGCGTTTAAACATTTTTTGCAGCAAGTAATATCCTGAAATAAATGCTGTTGCGAAAAGTAACCCGTAATAACGAATGGAAATTGGAGAGCTAATGATTTCGGGATCAATATCCCAAATGATATAAGAGAGTGTTGACATTCAAATACTTTTGACAAAAGTAGTTTTTGCAGCCTTGGTCTGAAAGTTCAACTGCTTGAATATGCTGAAATAAGTTAATTAAGTTTCATCTTTTTTGAGTTGAAACAACTGCTCAATAGGTTTGTATTGATGCATGAGCTCAAATAACTCTTCTAAATCATTAGAAAAAACTAGTCCCTCACGATGCTCCTTTTTTAATAAACCCTCAACAACCATGTTGTCAAGTTGTTTCTCTAAAAAATCGTAATAGCCGTTAATATTAAGAATTCCAACAGGCTTTTGGTATAAGCCCAATTGAATCCAAGTAAGTATTTCAAAGAGCTCTTCAAATGTTCCAAAACCCCCTGGAAGCGTAATTACAGCATCAGACAATTCGTGCATTTGAAGTTTCCTTTCATGCATAGACTCAACGACAACAAGCTCAGATAATCCGGTGTGTCCAATTTCTTTGGCCATCATAAAGTCTGGGATGATTCCTATAACTTTACCTCCAGCATCAATTGAAGCATCTGCAACAGCTCCCATAAGTCCAACTTTTCCGCCGCCATAGATTAAGGATAGGTTTCTCTGACCTATAAATTCCCCAACTTGCTTTGCTGATTCTATATAAATGGGGTCGTTTCCAGCTGAGGATGCGCAAAAAACGCAAACATTATTAAAAGTGTACATAGTGAGCGAAGGTACCAATTTCATAAAGCTTGATAATGAAAAATCAAAATCTTCGCAGCTCAATAAAGCTATTGTACATTTGTTTTAAATTGATATTAAGATGAATAGAAGACCACGCAGAAATAGAGCTACAGCGACATCTAGAGGATTTTTGAAAGAGACACATTTATCGGTATTAAATTTAGTTCAACCGATATTCTTAGTGGATGGAAAAGGGGTTAAAGAAGAGGTTAAAAGTATGCCTGGAAACTTTAGAATGTCAACCGACGAAGCTATAAAGGAAATTCAGTCATGCATAGCTTTAGGAATTGGTTCTTTCATCCTATTTCCAGCTGTCAATGAAGAGTTAAAAGACACAACAGCCACTTACAGCAAGGATGCTAATAATTTTTACCTTAAGGCTTTTGAGAATATAAAAGCTGATTTTGGAGATGATATTCAGCTAATTACCGACGTTGCAATGGATCCGTATTCTTCTGATGGACATGATGGTTTGGTAAAAGGAGATAAGATATTAAATGATGAGTCATTACCTATTTTAGGTGAAATGGCATTGGCTCAAGCTAGAGCAGGAGCAGATATAATTGGCCCTAGTGATATGATGGATGGTAGAGTAGGTTATATCAGAGAGGTGCTTGATGATAATGGTTTTAGCGATGTGGGAATATTAAGTTATACAGCAAAATACGCATCAGCGTTTTACGGCCCGTTTCGAGATGCGCTGGATTCGGCACCTAAAAAGGGAGATAAAAAAACGTATCAAATGGATCCTGCCAATAAACGGGAAGCGCTGCTAGAAGCTGATTTAGATTTTGCAGAAGGTGCAGATATTATGATGGTAAAACCGGCATTGCCATATTTGGATATTATCCATATGCTTAAAGAAAACTATGATATTCCAATTGCTGCGTATAACGTAAGTGGAGAGTGCAGTATGTTAACGGCAGCTTGTCAAAACGGGTGGTTAGATTTTGAAAAGGCAATGCCAGAAATGCTAATGTCAATAAAAAGAGCGGGTGCTGATGTTATAATTACCTATTTTGCAAAGGCTTACGCTGAAATGGCTAGAGATGGAAAGGTTTAGTAATTATGGATAAGGAGATAATATTGAAGATTGTAGCTGACAATCATTTGGTTGCAGTGGTTATTGCAATTGCCATAGCAGTAATTCTGTCGTACACGTTAAGAAAGTTTTTAACCAAATTTATTGCCAATCGCAGCGATTCATTAAACATAGATCCTACCCGGTATAATTTCATGAAGAATGCGAGTACTGCGCTTATTATTGGCGCTGCTTTAGCATTTACTTTTTATGCCATTCCATCCTTAAGGTCTATTGGTACAACTCTATTTGCTGGAGCTGGAATTGCTGCTGCTGCAATTGCCTTTGCCTCTCAACAAGCGTTATCGAATATAATAGGAGGAGTATTTTTAGTGATCTTTAGACCTTTTAGAGTGGGTGATATCATTCATGTTGCAGCGAATAGCGGAGAAGTTGAAGATATTACCTTGAGGCACACAGTAATTAAAAGTTTTGAAAATCGAAGAATTATTATTCCCAATGCAGTAATGAGCAATGAAACCATTGTCAATAGCTCAATTAAAGAGGAGAAAATGTGCCGATTTATTGAATTTGGAATTTCTTACGATAGTAGTGTCGATTTAGCGAAAAAAATTATCCGAGAGGAAGCAATAAAACACCCTGAGTATTTAGACGGAAGAACTCCAGAAGAAAAAAATAAAGGAAATGCTACTCCAAGAATTGCAATGACTTCACATGGGGATTTTGCGATTACTTTAAGGACTTATTTTTGGTGCGTTGGCCCTATAAAAGCTATGAATGCGCATTGGGATTTATTAGAATCAGTTAAGAAACGATTTGATGCAGAAGGAATAGAAATTCCATTCCCATATCGTACGATAGTTTATAAAAATGACATCGATGGCACAAGCAAGAAAGAAACATAAAGTTTCTCCGTTTTTATCGGAGATAAAGGACTTTAGTTTTGAAGGAATTAGCGAAGCTCAACTTATCGTTTATAATGCTGATGAGTTTATGCAAGACGAGCAATTTGATGAAAATAAACTGAAGCCATTTGATTTGCCAAAAAGTGTGCATTGGGTTAATCTTCATAACATTAAGGATTTAGGTTTAATTGAAAAGGTTGGTAGCCATTTTCATTTGGAAACCATGACATTGGATAAAATTATCGACCTTACTCAACGGCCAAAAATGGAAGAGTTTGAGGATTACATGTACATGTCCTTAAAAACTTTGTGGGTGAATAATGAGGATGACATTGAAACAGAGCAAATTAGTTTTGTTTTGGGAAGAGGTTTTTTGTTGTCTTTTCAAGAAAAAGATGCTGATTTATTTGATGAGGTTAGAGAGCGCCTGCGAAGCAATAAAGGAATTGTGCGCTCCAAGAGAAGCGGGTACCTGCTTTATTTGTTATTAGATTCAATTGTAGACAACTACATTCAAGCTATTGACTTTCTTGATGATCAAATAGAAAAAGTTAGTAAAGATGTAATTCAGGATAAACAAGATGATGCACTAATTGAGATTGAAGGCTTAAAAACGGAATTGATTACTGTAAAAAGAAATCTAGCACCACTAAGAGATGTAGTTACGTCGCTTCATAATGGGGACTCGGGTATTTTACTTAGCGATACCGTCCGATTCATTGGTGGCATTAAAGATCAAATTATTTCAATATTAGAAGAAGTAGAATCTCACCGACAAATATTAGAAGGGTTAACCAATATTCACCTGACGAATTTAAATAACAGAATGAATGAGGTGATGAAAGTACTTACCGTCATCTCTAGTTTTTTTATTCCATTAACCTTCTTGGCTGGAATTTATGGGATGAACTTTGAGTACATGCCTGAATTGGGCTGGAAGTATAGTTATTTTACTCTTTTGGGAGTGATGGTTATAGTTCTAATAGGCATGGTTATGTATTTCCGAAGTAGAAAATGGTTTTAGACCCATCCTGAAAATTGACTAATATATTGACAAATTCTGTTTATGTTGTAATTGGCTGTAGCCTTATATTGGCCTGTAATTCGCATGAAACTAAACAAACGAAGTTGAATATGAAAATGGTAAAAGATATTGATGCTCCAGTAGCTAAGAAAATTGCTAAAGAACTCACAGTCCATGGAGATACACGTATCGATAATTATTTCTGGTTGAATCAAAGAAAAGATCAAGAAGTTATTGACTATCTAAAAGCCGAAAACGCTTATACAGAAAAAGTCATGGAGCCGTTGAAAGGGTTTCGTGAATCTTTGTTCGAAGAAATGAAAGGCCGAGTAAAGGAAACGGACATGAGTGTACCGTATAAAAAAGACGGTTGGTTTTATTATTTGCGTCAAGAAGAGGGAAAGGAATATCCAATTTATTGCAGAAAAGAAGCAAGTTTAGAAGCTATAGAGGATGTCATTATGGATGTTAATGTTATGGCTGAAGGTCATGAATATTATAATGCAAACGGATTGTCCTTGAGTCCAGATAAGAAAACCTTAGCTTATGGAGAAGATATCGTTAGCCGTAGGATTTACACCATTAAATTTAAGAATATGGAAACGGGAGAAACACTTCCGTATACAATTGAAAATACCACTGGTGGCTCGGTTTGGGCAGAGGATAACAAAACCATTTTTTTTACAAAAAAAGACGAGACATTAAGGGCTTTTCAAGTATGGAAGTATGAGCTGGGAAAAGAAACTAACACAGCGGAATTGGTCTTTGAAGAGCAAGATGAAACGTTCAATTGCTTTGTATATAAATCAAAATCAGACAAATATATTTTTATAGGATCATCGAGTACATTGTCTTCTGAATATCGATTTATAGCTGCAGATAATCCCAATGGTGAATTTAAAATAATTCATGTAAGGGAAGCAGATTTTGAATACGGAATCGAACACATAGGAGACAAATTCTACGTTCATACTAACTGGAATGCTAAGAACTTTCGACTTATGGAAACCCCTGTCGAAAATCCGGGAAAAGAAAACTGGAAAGAAGTGATTCCGGCACGACCAGGAATTCTTTTAGAGGATATCGAAATGTTTGACGACTACTTGGTTTTAGAAGAGCGAATTGCTGGTATTGTTAACCTAAGGGTGATTAACCAGAAAAATAATACTGAGCATTATATTGATTTTGGCGAAGATGCATACGCTGCCTATGCTTCAAGTAACTATGAATTCGAAAGTAATATGTTGAGAATTGGCTATTCATCTATGAGCACTCCCGGAAGTGTTTACGATTATAATATGGATGCCAAAGAGTTTACCTTGTTGAAGGAGCAAGAGGTTGTTGGTGATTTTGACAAAGCAAATTATCGCTCCGAAAGAATGATGATTCCTACAAGAGATGGGGTAAAAGTTCCGATGTCAATAGTTTACCATAAGGACACTAAAAAGAATGGAACAGCACCTTTGTTGCTTTATGCTTATGGAAGTTATGGACACAGTATTGATCCTTATTTCTCTACAACACGTCTGAGTTTATTGGATAGAGGCTTTATTTATGTTATTGCTCATGTTAGAGGTTCTGAAACCCTTGGTAGACCTTGGTATGAGGATGGGAAAATGCTAAAAAAGAAAAACACATTCAACGATTTTATCGATTGTGGAAAATGGTTGGTCAATAATAAATATGCGGACCCTCAGAATTTATTTGCGATGGGTGGAAGCGCAGGTGGCTTGCTTATGGGAGCCGTAATAAATATGGAGCCAAATTTATGGAAAGGTATTGTCGCTCAGGTGCCGTTTGTTGATGTGGTTACAACAATGTTAGATGAATCAATTCCGCTTACAACAGGGGAGTTTGACGAATGGGGAAACCCTAAAGAAAAGGAGTATTACGATTACATAAAATCTTATTCACCATATGATAACGTTGGGGCTAAAGACTACCCAAACATATTAGTTACTACTGGATTACATGACTCTCAAGTACAATATTGGGAACCGGCAAAATGGGTGGCTAAACTGCGGGACCTCAAAACTGATGACAAGTTATTGTTACTTCAAACTGAAATGGAATTTGGGCATAGTGGAGCAAGTGGAAGGTTTGAGTCCTTGAAAGAAGTTGCTCAGGAATATGCTTTTATATTGGATTTGGCAGGTAAGTCAGATTGAATTTAAACGAATGGATGTGAACGGAATCCAAGAGTTACACATTTTTAGTGCAACTGGCCAAGAAATAAAGGTTGATGTAAACGCGTCACAAGTTGATGTTTCAGACTTTGAAAATGGGCTTTATTACATAGTGGCAGTAGCAGATAATGCAACTTATCGAGAAACTTTTCTGGTAGCTCATTAAATTCTGTAAAACAACTGCCTTTGTCTAGGAGCAATAGTAGCAATTTCTTAGCTTCGCTTTTCAATAAAATCTATCATGGGAAGAGCATTTGAATTTAGAAAAGCAAGAAAGATGAAACGTTGGTCGGCGATGTCGAAAGCGTTTACTCGAATAGGTAAAGAGATTACGCTTGCCGCGAAAGAAGGTGGGCCTAACCCCGATAGTAATTTGCGTTTGCGCATGGCAATTCAAAATGCCAAAGCAGCAAACATGCCTAAGGACAATGTAGATCGTGCGATTAAGAAAGCCACCGATAAGGATATGGCGGACTTTAAAGAAATGGTTTATGAAGGTTATGGAGCGAATGGAATTGCTGTATTGATAGAAACGGCAACCGATAACACAACTAGAACCGTTGCAAATGTTAGAAGTTATTTCAATAAATGCAATGGAAGTCTTGGCACAAGCGGAAGTGTCGAATTTATGTTCGAACACAAATGTTTCTTTAAGATAAATCCTGAAGGTTTGGATGTCGATGAATTGGAATTGGAACTTATCGATTATGGCGTTGACGAAATTGAAGGTGACGATGAGGATTTAATGGTAATGGGACCTTTTACTGAATTCGGGAATATTCAAAAAGGACTAGATGAGAAGAAGATCGAAGTCATTGAGTCGGGGACAGAGCGTATTCCTCATGATACCAAAACGTTGGACGAAGAAGAACGAAAGGATGTTGATAAGCTATTGGAAAAAATTGAAGAGGATGATGACGTAATAAACGTTTATCATACCATGTCCGAGGAAGACTAAATTTACTTAATCTCCCAAGTACTATTCCCAGCTAATAACTTATCCAAATCACCTTTACCAAGCGCTTCAGTTGCTTCTTGCATTTGAGATTCAAGGGCAACTTCATAGGTGCCTCTTTCTATAGAATAGAAAACACCAAAAGGTCTAGGCAAACTTCCTTCGCTTGGTACATCAAACATTCTTGAAAGCAAAGTAGCTTTCATATAATCGTGTTCGTCGTGTACCCACAAACCGTCCAAAGAATGTCCTTCATTCAAGTTGACAACTACTGGCTTAAATCCATCTAGTTTTATCCCAAATTCTTTTTCTGCACCGAAAACCATAGGTTGACCTTGCTCGACAAACAGAGTGGAACCACTTTTAGTAGCCTTATCCGTAAATGTGAAAAATGCTCCATCATTAAAGACGTTACAGTTTTGATAAATCTCGATTAATGAAGCTCCTGCGTGAGCGTTTCCTCTTTTTAGAATCTCTTTTAAATGTTTAGGATCTCTATCCAAGGTTCGCGCAAAAAAACTGCAATCAGCTCCAAGTGCAACTGCAGATGGGTTAAACGAATGATCTAAAGCTCCAAATGGTGAACTTTTTGTGACTTTTCCTTCTGGAGAAGTGGGTGAATATTGTCCCTTTGTAAGGCCGTAAATTTCATTGTTGAATAAAAGAATATTTACGTCAAAGTTTCTTCTTAATAAATGAATCAGATGGTTTCCTCCAATTGATAATGAATCTCCATCGCCTGTAATTATCCAAACATCAAGTTCAGGGCGAACTGCTTTTAATCCGCTAGCAATAGAGGTGGCGCGTCCGTGAATGGAGTGCATTCCGTAGGTTTCCATGTAATATGGGAATCTACTGGAGCAACCAATACCCGAAATGAATACAATTTCTTCTCGTTTTCGGCCCAATTCGGCAACAACACTTTGTGCTTGCTTTAAAATCGAATAATCACCACAACCAGGGCACCATCTAACGTCTTGGTCTGTCGCAAAATCTTTAGCTGTAAGTGTATCTGACATAATCTCTGTTTTTTTGGTTGACCTTAGTATATTTCTTTAACTTTTTCAATGATCTCTCCTGCAGTGAAAGGAAGTCCTTTAATCTTACAAAGACGCACGGAAGGAATTAAGAATTTATATCGGATAAGTATATCCAATTGACCGTCATTAATTTCAGGAATTAAAACTTTATCGTAGTTCTTAAGAATATCGCCCAAGTTTTTAGGGAAAGGGTTGAGGTATTTAATATGTGCATGACTAACATCATAACCTTCTTCCAATAATTGTCTGACCGCAGTTTTTATTGCACCATAGGGTGAACCCCAAGCTAAAATCAACAACTTCCCTTTTTCTGCACCTTGGTCAATCGTTTGTAAAGGAATGTCATTTTCAATTTTCTTAATCTTTGCAGCTCGAGTTTTAACCATGTGCTCATGATTTTCTGGATCGTAAGAAACGTTTCCAGTAAGGTCTTCTTTTTCTAGTCCACCAACTCTATGCTCTAACCCAAGCATCCCAGGAATGGCCCATTCCCGAACGAGATGCTCATCTCTTTTATAAGGTTGATATTCTTTAGGAGCATATTTTGAGGGGTCAGCAAATTTCGGAGTTATTGTAGGTAAATCAGCAGCAGAAGGAAAAGCCCATGGCTCAGAACCATTTGCAATATAACCATCGCTCAACATCATTACTGGCATCATATGTTCAATCGCTAATCGACAAGCTTCAAATGCAGTCTCAAATGCATCTTTTGGAGTTGCAGGAGCAATAACCATCGTTTGTGCTTCACCGTTTCTTCCATACAATGCTTGCATCAAATCCGATTGCTCAGTTTTTGTAGGTAGCCCGGTAGATGGTCCACCACGCTGGACGTTTACAACTACTAAAGGAATTTCCAACATTACCGCCAAGCCTAAGGCTTCACCTTTTAACGCTATTCCAGGTCCTGAAGAACCAGTTGTTGCTAATGCCCCGCCAAAAGAAGCGCCAATACAGGCAGTAACCGCAGCTATTTCGTCTTCGGCTTGAAAAGTTTTAACGCCAAAGTTTTTGTGTTTGGCCAATTCGTGTAAGATATCAGAAGCTGGAGTAATGGGATAAGAACCGTAAAATAACTGCAAGCCAGATTGCTGAGCTGCGGCAATTAACCCCATCGCAGTAGCCTGATTTCCCATAATTGAGCGGTACTTTCCTTTGGGTAAATCTGCTTTTTTTACCTCGTAACGAGAAGTAAATGTTTCCGTGGTGTCTCCGTAATGATATCCAGCTTTAAGAACACTCAAGTTTGCTTTGAGGATCTCCGGCTTAGATGCAAACTTGCGAGTTAGAAATGCCTCAGTCCCATCCATTTTTCGATTGAACATCCAATATAGATAGCCCAACACAAACATATTTTTTGAGCGTTCAATGTCTTTTCGACTAAGCCCTGATTCTTTAAGCGTCTCTTGGGTTAGCTTAGTAATGTCCATTTGAAAAACTCGATAGTTTTTTAGGGTATCGTCTTCTAATGGGTTGGTTTCGTAATTGGCAAGCTTTAGATTTTTTCGGTCAAACCCCGATGTATTGATAATCACCAATCCATCTCGACGAACATTATGCAAACTCGATTTTAGTCCAGCAGAATTCATTGCAACCATAACGTCGGCTTGGTCTCCAGGAGTAAACACCTCTGTACTTCCAAATTTCATCTGGAATCCTGATACTCCCGCAACTGTTCCAAGTGGCGCACGTATTTCGGCTGGAAAATTTGGGAAAGTTGCTAAATCATTACCAAAAAGTGCGTTGGTATTCGCAAATTCATTCCCTGTCAATTGCATTCCATCGCCTGAGTCACCAGCAAATAGAATGGTAATTTCTTTAAGTTCTTTTTGAGTCTCGTTCATGCGTTTAGAGTAGATGCAAAAATAGCCCAAATTGGGCAATTGCTCTTGTGAAGTAATTACAAATACTATTGGTTTTGGTTCGATTTATTAACTGCTTTGAGCAACTTTCTCGATACTTTTCCAAAGTAAATTAGTTGTTCTATCCCAAGAAAAATCGCTCGCACGTTCTTTTCCTCTAGTAATTAGGTCTTCGGTAAGATTTGGCTCGTGAATCAATCGTTTCATTTGTTCGACTATCGACTTGTACTCAAACGGGTTACAAATCAAAGCTGCGTCACCAGCAATTTCAGGCATTGAACTTACATTACTAGTTATTACAGGAACTCCTGACTGCATTCCTTCAAGTATCGGAATTCCAAATCCTTCAAAAGTAGAAGGATAGAGCAGTGCTTCGGCTCCACCAATGGCAGTTGCAACTTGCTCTTGGGTTACGTTTTCATGAAAAATGACCGATGACTTATTAGAAATTTTTTGAAATGCACTTTCCATTTCTGAACTCCACCATTTTCTTCGGCCGATTATCACGAAATTATGATTGTAATTCCCAGAGCTTTTAAAAGCATCAAATGCGCGAAGCATTCGAGCTATGTTTTTTCTTGGATGTAAGGTTCCGACAAAAACAAAGTAAGGTTTAGAATTAGAGAATAATCTTTGGCTTTCTGTTTTTTCAGATTCAGAAAGCGGCTTAAAACGGTCGGAAATTCCATTGTAAACCACATCGATTTTAGAAGCTTCGATGCCGTATTTGGAACCTATATCATGCTTTGAAAACTCACTAACCGTTGCTATTCGATTCGCTTTTTGCGCGAATTTGGGAAAATAATGGCGGTAATATTTGCGATACCAAAAAGGTAAATCCTTTGGATAGTGCTCAAAGTTTATATCGTGAATAACAGGTAAGCAAGGTGTCTGCGTATTCAAAGAAAGGTAGCCATCGGGCGAAAGAAATACATCGGGTTGGTATTTCTTTAGAATAGTTGGAACGGAATGTTCAAACCATAAATACCACAAAAATGGGTGTCTGCTTGGCGGACCAATTTTTACTGGAATTACGTTGTCGTTAAAAACGAAAGAATTATCCCATTCTCTATCGAAAATGAAAATAAATTCGTCATTAGGACGTTGCTGCGTAATTCGTTTTAGGGTTTCATAGCTGAACCACCCAATTCCGTCGAGTTTATTCTTGATTAGAAGTCGTGTGTTTACAGCTATTTTCACAAGGGCTAAACTAATTGAATTCGCTTACTTTTGGCGGACTTTTTAAAATTGAAAAATGAGTACAGAACAGTACAACGAACAATTTGATAGCACCAACCTATTGGTGTTTCTTCTTAAATGGAAAAAACAATTAATTATTGTGTGTGCAGCAGCTGCAATTGTGTCTGCAGTGGTGGCGCTAATTATCGAGGAAAAGTTTGAGTCTACTTACGTCTTTTTCCCAGCCTATTCGAGTTCGATATCGAAAGGGGTTATGACTGAAGATGCCGGTGCAAAGAATGACATTGTGCAATTTGGTGAGGAAGAGCAAGCGGAACAAATGCTTCAGATTTTGAATTCAGAAATGATTAGAGATCGAATAGTAGCAAAGTACCAATTGATGAGTCACTATGAAATTGAGAAAGATGAAAAGTTTCCTCAAACAAAACTGATTGAAACTTGGGAGGATAATGTATCCTATAAAAGAACCGAATTTCAATCTATAGAAATACGTGTGCTGGACAAGGATAAAAACATGGCAGCTGCTATTGCTAATGATATAGCATCATTGCTTGATTCGGCAAAAAACAAGATGATTCACGATAGAGCGCTGCAAGCTTTGGTTGTTATTAAAGAAGAGTATGAGAAAATGGAAGCGCGAATGAGGGCTTCTGATGATACGCTTAGAATGCTGGGTGAGAAGGGAATTGCAAATGCTGAAAAGCAAACTGAAATGCTTTCTCAAGAGTATTATCAAGTACTAGCAAGTGGAAATACAAGAGCATCTCAACAGTTAAAAGAAATGCTGGATACCTTAGGTAAATATGGCCCGCTGCAAGAGCGATTAATTGATCAAAGAGAATTTGAATTAGAGCGTTTGTTATTGCTGAGGGCGAAATACGAGGAATTAAAGGTGGATGCAACTCAAAATGTAACCCATAAGTTTACGGTAAACAAAGCATGGGCTTCAGAGAAAAAAGCTTATCCAATTCGTTGGCTGATTGTTGTGGTTTCTGTAATTGCGACTTTTGTCTGCTCCGTACTTGTTATTATTGGTTTAGAGAATTACAATCGAATTCAAAAGCGATAAGTTCAAATACCTTACTGATTTGACATTTAGCTTAGCAACAGAACGCGGTAAAACCAATTCTTTTTATTTGCTTATTGCAGTGTTTGTTGTAATAGCATCAGTTGCTACCGCATTTGAGTTTTATTACTTGTGGGGGCTTCCTATCGTATTAATAGTGATAGGAGTGGCACTGTTTAAACTCGATTGGTTGTTATTGGGCATTGTGTTTTTCACTCCGCTTTCTCAAAATCTTGAAAAATTAGAGTTTGGACTAGGTGTTTACCTACCCACGGAGCCACTCATGTTTGGTGCCATGTTGATCTTTTTGGCAAAGGTGTTGTACGATTGGAAGTTCGATATGCGTGTCTTAAAGCATCCTTTATCAATTGCCGTATTGTTGAATTTGGTTTGGATTTTTATTTGCGTTTTTCCTAGTGAGTTACCGCTTGTTTCTTTTAAGTTTTTTGTTTCAAGAATGTGGTTTGTCGTGCCTTTCTATTTTATGGCAATAGTATTGTTCAAAGACAGAAAGAATATAGATCGTTTTTTGTGGCTTTACATTATTCCGCTAGCTGGTGTAATAGTATATACTGTAATTAATCATGCTATTCGTGGTTTTGAAGAAAAACCTGCGCATTGGGTTATGCAGCCTTTTTATAAAGATCACACGAGTTATGGGGCTTTAATAGCTTTTTACATCCCAATTATTTTGTGCTACTTATGGATTAAAAAGATTCGTGTTACAGCTAAAATTCAGTTTTTCATGGTGCTCATTCTGTTTGTCGTTGGTGTTATTTTTAGTTACACACGCGCTGCCTGGGTGAGTTTAGTTGGTGCATTATTGGTAACATTAGTAATTCACTGGAGGGTTCATATAAAGTATTTGCTGACTGCAGGGGCTTTCGCTTTGTTTATTTTGTTTAACCTTCAAACAGAGATTATGCAAAAGCTAGAGAAGAACAGACAAGACTCGTCTGGCGATCTCTCAGAGCATGTAGAATCTATTTCTAATGTTGCAACTGATGCGAGTAATGTGGAACGACTGAACCGCTGGAATGCTGCGCTGGATATGTTTGCCGAACGTCCAGTTTTTGGCCATGGACCTGGCACCTATTCGTTTTTATATGCTCCATATCAACATTCCAATTTACTTACCATTATCTCTACAAACTTCGGTGATGGAGGAAATGCGCATAGCGAGTATTTTGGTCCATTAGCAGAGACGGGCGTGCTTGGTTTAGTAACATTTTTGGTGCTTATCTTTATGTTTTACTATACCGCAATACCGCTTTACTATAAGCTGGAGGAGCAGAGCACTAAATTGCTAAACCTCGGAGCCATTTTAGGGATAACGACGTATTTGATTCACGGTTTTTTGAATAACTTTTTAGATACGGATAAAGCCTCAGTTCCGTTTTGGGGCTGTTTTGCTATTGTAGTTGCGTTGGACCTATACGCAAGAAAAACAAAAGAAAATACGGGTATTGAAGTCTAAATGAATGAGATGGAGAAGCTTAAAGGCTTTTTCCTCTTTCTACCGAGAAAGGTTTTCCGAATTTTACTTTTTTAATCCCCAATTCAACTTCTTCAATTGAAACCGTGTATTCTTTCCGAACTTTTACTTTTTGATTGTGGGCATGGTATTTTATCTCTCGCACTAGCATATGAAAGTCCGAAAGGTGGCTATCCATAAGTAGTCGATAAGTTACTGACTTGGTGATTGCACCGTCTTTATTGTAGTACTTCCAGACACCCATTCGAATTGGGTAAGGATTTACAGAAATGAATTTTCTACTGTATTTGTGATAAAATCCCAATTGGTAGCTTTCACTTACCTCAAGGATTCCATTTTTATCATAGATCTTTACTTTTCCTATAAATGCTTCCGCACGAGGTCTGAAATATTCCATGCGTAAGTTTCCTCTCTTATCTTTAAGATGAATATAAAGTGAGTCCTTAGTTCTTGAACGGTTTTGTAATATCGAGTCTTGCTCAGTTATGGGGTTTTTGCAACGCAAACACAATTCTTTTTTACTTAATAAGCAACCAATATCTCCAATTTGCTGGTGGCAATTGTGGTGAAAAGCCTTGAAGGTGCTAAACTCTTTGTCCACCGCATAGGTTAAGGTGTCAGTTTGGCAAAATGATAAATGAAATGCTCCCAGAAGGATAATAAAACAAAGGACTTTTTGGGGATCATTTTACAAAGGAAAAGAACAATTAACCTAGAGTAACTATACTGAGGAATTGTTTTAAAGATACTATGGTTAGCACTTACACCTTGAACAGAATAGTCAAAGCTGCAATATCATCGGTTACTTTTGAGTGTTGAGCAAAAGTCTGCAGGTCATTGGTTACATGTTCAATTAAGCCATCTAGCTCTACTTTATCGAAGGATTTGAGACTTTCTTTAATTCTATTTACTCCAAAACACTCGCCGTGTTCATTTTCCAGTTCATTTACACCATCAGTATAGCATGTTAAAATAGAATTCGTGCTAAGAGTTATAGATTGAGTTTCAAATGGTGGCAGAACATCCAGCATTCCTAATCCTGGGATACAAGATTTAAGTTCATAAACTCGCTTATCATTGAATAGAAATGCGCTGGGATGCGCACAGTTTACATACTCTAATTCTTTATTGATACAATCGTATTTACCTACAAAAAAAGTAATAAAACGATCTCCTCTGCTACTTTCAATTACCGATTTGTTTAAGAGGTTTAGCAATTTTACCAAAGGAATTCCTTGATTTACCGTGGCTCGAAAAGTTGCTTGGAAATTAGACATTAGCAGTGCCGCTGAAATTCCTTTACCGCTTATATCGGCAATACAGAAATAATACTCATTCTCACTGGTTTGAATGAGATCATAGTAATCGCCTCCAACTTCTCCAAAAGATTGATGTATAGCTTTTGCCGAAAGGTGATTGTTGTTTGGTAAAACACTTGGTAATAATCCTTTTTGAATCTGCTCGGCTAGTTGTAATTCTCTTTTCAATCCGACTTGTTCCAATTGAGCACGGGCCATTCGTTTGTTTTCAATGGCTACTGTTATAATATTTGCTGTTGTCTGGATATAATTGAGGTTTTTCACAACGGTACTCATCTTAAGACTTTCTTCTGCCTCATCTTTCAATAAAAGATAGCCCAAAGCTATTTTTTTATGAAGCACAGGCACCACAAGATCAAAGGAATTCAGGCAGTTGTCCTGTAAATTTGACAAGTTTCCTACGTCATTAAATTGGCTTAGGTTTTCTATTGTCTCCTCTGTGAAAGTGAAATTTGGGCAACCGATTTCAAATGCAATTTTCCACTCTTTTTTTAATTGAGATAGAAAAACCACTTTGCCAATTTTAAGGTCAGTTGATAGAATTTCACCAAATAATTTGAACAGTTCTGTGGAGGGCTTATTCTCGTTTATAGCGCGAGTAACTTCTAATATTCTATGAAGCTTATACTTTGTATCGAGTAGTTTATCTCTTTGCGAAGAGTTAAGTGCCATTACTGGTTCTCCTTTGCGAGTCTTTTGAGCGTATAAATTTCTCTGAATTTTCCTTTGCTTTCCTCACAGGGTGAACCGAAATAGCTTTTATTCGCTTCTAAGCTTTTTCCAACCCCAGATTGGGCATATACAACAACACCTTCATGAATTGTTAAGTCACTTGCTACGCCAACTTGCCCCCATAATGTTACGTTGTCCTCAATAATTACACAGCCAGCTATGCCAACTTGGCTTGCAAATAAGCAGTTTTTACCGATTACAGTATCATGCCCAACGTGAATCAAATTATCCAGTTTAGTGCCTTCTCCAATTATTGTGTCTCCAGTCACGCCTTTATCAATAGTGCAGTTTGCACCGATATGAACCTTGTTTTTTAGCACAACCCTACCGCAAGAAGTAAATTGCTGATAGTTGCCTTCACGCTTTTGGTAATAGAAGGCATCAGCTCCTAAAACTGTGTTGGAATGAATCAGCACATCGTCACCAATTATTGTGTTATCATATATAGAAACTCCTGAGTGAATTCTGCAGTTCTTTCCAATTACTACATTATTTCCAATAAATACATTGGGTTGAATAATAGATCCTTCACCAATTTTAGCTGAATCCGCTAAAGCTTTGGTAGCTTTTTGAAAGGGGCTAAAATGGTCAATTAATTTTAAGGTATCCGCAAAAGGGTCTTTGCTAATTAGCAGCACTTTTCCGTCAGGGGCATCGACTTCTTTATTAATAAGGATAATAGTTGCCGCTGAATTTAGCGCCTTTTCATAGTATTTTGGATGATCTACAAATACAATGTCTCCTGGCTCAACTTTATGAATTTCATTGAGTCCGAGAATTTTGAAATCCAAGTTACCAATAGGTTTAGCGCCTATTAAACTTGCAATCTTTCCAAGAGTTTGCGGAGGGGTAAACTTCACCTCAAATTACTTTACTCTTTCACTGTAAATACCCGTTCTAGTATCCACTTTAATTTTGTCACCAGTATTGATAAAAAGTGGCACACGCACCTCTGCTCCAGTTTCAACAGTAGCAGGTTTCATAGTGTTGGTAGCCGTGTCTCCTTTAATACCCGGCTCAGTATAAGTTATTTCCATTTCCACGTAAGCAGCTACTTCAGCTGATAAAGCTCTTTCTTCATCCGCATGAAATAGAATCTCAACCATTTCTCCCTCTTTTAAAAATTGAGGTGCATTTATTAGCTTCTCGTCAAGAAATGTTTGCTCATAATTATCGGTATTCATAAAATGATAGCCTTGACTATCGTTGTACAAGAATTGATATTTCCTGTTTTCAATTCTTATTATGTCAATTTTATGTCCTGATGGAAAAGTGTGGTCTAATACTTTACCAGTTGTTAAACTTCTGATTTTTGTTCGAACAAAAGCAGGCCCTTTTCCTGGTTTTACATGAAGGAATTCAATGATTTGAACTAGGTCATTGTTGTAGTTTAAACAAATTCCATTTTTAATATCTGATGTTGAAGCCATAGTTTATTCTTTGTTATTACAAATCTAGCTTTTTGTGATGCTTATAATTACTAAGGTCAATCTTTTTAGTGCAAAAAAAGTGCTCGTCTTTAATGTCGTTTGAACAAACGATTACGATTCGCTCTTTTAAAATAGGCTCAATATTTTTTTTATACCACAGAACGCCACTTTTATCAAGGTTGGAAGTTGGTTCATCGAGTAAGATTAGGCTTGCATTACTAAATAAAGTTAGGCCGAGCTTTACCCGTTGTTTCATTCCCGACGAATAGGATTTAATGGGTTTTTCTATTTGATGGTCTATCTCAATTGCTGCGGAAAACTCTTTGGCGCTAGTGTTTTTTGTAAGTGGTTTAAAACTTTGGTGAAATTTTAATAACTCGCTTAAATTCAACTCTTCAATGAGCTCAAGATAGGGTGCAGTAATACTTAAGTGTTCAAATACATTATCTACGATAATTTCCTGTTCATTATCATAATACTGAATGCTTCCTTCATTTGGACTTACCCAACCAGAAATAGTTTTAAGTAATGTTGATTTTCCAGAACCGTTTGGCCCATTTACAAAAAGAGATTCTCCTGCAGATAATTCCAAGTCTAAATTCCTGAAAATCCAATGGGTTAGATAACGCTTTGAAACCTGATTAAGCAACAGGCGATTCATTATTGCAAGCCTTTAATTAAGCCGTTTTTGGAATTCTTAATAAAGTCAAGTACGATGGTTTTTTCTTCACAATCTTGAATCTCATTTTGCACAATTTGGCTTCCCTTAGAAATGTTTTTATTCTGTATAAAAAGTATGCGATAGATATCTTCGATTCTTCGGATTGACTCTTCGGAGTAACCTCTGCGTTTGAGACCAATTGAATTAACACCAATGTAAGAAAGGGGTTCTTTCGCAACTTTAATAAAAGGGGGTACATCTTTTCTGATTCTAGATGTGCCACCAACAAAGGCATGCATACCGACATGCGTGAATTGCTGCCCTCCAACCATTCCTTCAATAACAGCAAAATCATCGATTGTAATGTGACCACTTAAGCCGGTAGCATTTGCTATAATAACGTTGTTTCCTATTATGCAATCGTGGGCAACATGAACGTATGCCATCAAAAGGCAGTTATTGCCAATTACGGTTTTCCAACGATCAGCTGTACCCTTATGAATAGTTACCGCTTCTCGGATAATGGTATTGTCGCCAATTTCTACCGTTGTTTTTTCCCCGTTGTATTTTAGGTCTTGAGAGTCAGCAGAAATAACGGCTGTTGGAAATATTTTGCAGTTTTTCCCAATTCTTGCACCATCAAAAATGGTGACATTAGGGCCTATCCAAGTACCTTCACCTATTTCAACATCGCCGTAAATGCAACTAAAGGCTCCAATCTCAACGTTCTTACCGATTTTTGCATCCGGATGAATTTCTGCACGACTATGTATCATTCAATTTGTACTATTTGTCTTTAACTACTTGTGCCATTAATTCGCCTTCCGTTGCTAGCTGTCCTCCGACATAAGCTCTAGCTCTCATAACACAAATTCCTCGGCGGATGGGTTGCATTAACTTACATTCCATGACAATAGTATCGCCAGGAATAACTTTTCTTTTGAATTTTACTTTATCTATTTTCATAAAGTAAGTGGAGTATTTTTCAGGATCATCAACAGAATTGAGGACAAGAATACCACCTGTTTGAGCCATTGCTTCAATTTGCAAAACGCCGGGCATAACTGGGTTACCTGGGAAATGACCTTCGAAAAATTCTTCGTTTCTTGTGACGTGCTTTATGCCAATTACTTTTTCTCCTGTAAGCTCGATTATTTTATCAACCAGCAAGAAAGGGTATCGGTGAGGTAAAAGACTCATTATCTTGTCGATATCCATTACGGGCTCTATTGTATCGTCATACTTTGGTGGTTGATTTTCCTCAGCTTTAATTTGAGCTTTTATTAGCTTTCCAAATTTCACATTTCCAAAGTGACCGGGTCGCGCAGCAAGAATATGTCCTTTCAAAGGCCTTCCCACTAAAGCCAGGTCGCCAATAATATCGAGTAATTTATGCCGAGCTGGCTCATTTTCGAATTGAAGATTAACGTTATTCAAAATGCCAATCCCAACAGCTTCTATTTCGGATTTATCTCGTTTAAATGTTTCTGCTAATTTATCTTTTTCTGCTTCTTCCAATTCAGTGTCCACCATTACAATGGCGTTATCTACGTCACCTCCTTTTATTAAGCCAGCACTGACCAATTGGATAAGCTCACGCAAGAAAACAAATGTTCTGCAGTTTGAGATTTCTTTCTCAAACTCCCCCAAATGATACATAGAAGCGTGCTGAGTTCCTAACAAAGGTGAGTTGTAGTCAACCATTACGGTTATTCTAAACTCTCCGCCATTTGTAGGAACGGCAAGCATTTCAATTTTTTTATCTACATCTTCATAGGCCATATTATCCTTTAAAGTGTAGTAATTCTTATCAAAACCTTGCTCTACTATTCCAGCATTTTTAATTGCAGTAACAAAATGACGAGCACTTCCATCAACTATAGGAATTTCGGGACCATCAATTTCAATGAGCGCATTGTCAATACCAAGGCCATACATTGAAGCTAATAAATGCTCAGTAGTATGAACTTCGGCATTGCCTTTTTTAAGTGAAGTACCCCTTTGTGTATGAAATACATTGTCAACATCTGCTTTTACTTCTGGAGCGCCATCAATGTCCATTCGCTTAAAAACAAACCAATGGTTTTCAGGAGCTGGTTTCACCGTAATGTTCACCATTTGCCCTGTATGCAATCCTATACCAGATAATGAAAATGGGGCCTTGAGGGTTTTTTGCTTATCACTCATATACTTTAGTTACTTTTTGGGCTAACTACTTTTTGTAAATTATCTATTCGGGCCTTTAAATTGGTCAGGTTTTTAAAAAGAACATAGGAACGTTTATATTCCCCTATTGGTATAGCAGGTGAGCCTTGCCAAATTGAATTTTCCTCTTTTATTGAAGCGCCAATACCAGATTGAGCAGCTATTTTAACACCATCAGCAATTGATATATGTCCAATAATTCCAACTTGACCACCGATCATGCAGTTTTTGCCAATTTTTGTAGACCCAGCAATCCCAGTTTGTGCAGCCATTACGGTATTTTCTCCCACTTCAACATTGTGAGCGATTTGAATTAGGTTATCCAATTTGGCCCCTTTACAAATTCGGGTCGAACCCAATGTACCTCTATCAATTGTGGTATTGGTACCTATTTCTACATGATTTTCAATAATCACATTTCCAATGTGAACGACTTTCTGGTAGTTGTTTTCAGAGTTTGGAGCAAAGCCGAAGCCATCACCGCCAATAATTACTCCAGAATAGATTTTGCAGTCGTTTCCAATTTCACAGTCGTCTTGAACGATTGCGCCCGGTTGTATAATTGTATTTGTTCCAATTTTTACTTGTTCTCCGATGTAAGCGTTACCATAAATTTTGGAATTGTCACCGATAACTGCACCCGCCAAAACAGTTGCGTTTGGTCCAACATAAACATTACTGCCCAATGTTGCTTTATCACTGATTTTTGCACTAGGGTCAATGCCTGTTTTGTTCGATTTATATTGTTGGTACATTTCGAGCACTTTCACAAAGCACATTCTAGCATTGTCAACCCAAATAAGTGTGAGTGTTGGTTTTGTAGGCTTGGTCAATTTAAAACTATTGTCAATAATGCAAATTGAAGCATCAGTTTCGTAAACGTAATCTACATACGCTTCATTTGATAAAAAAGTCAATGAATTTGTTACGCCTTCTTCAATTTTAGCAAGCTGATTTACAGTGGATTCGGAATTCCCTTCAATTTTTCCATTAAGCAATTCGGCTACCTGAGAAGCGGTAAATTCCATTGGGTGTTTTTGACGTTATCATTAAAGGCCATTAATTTGCTTAAAAGCCCCGTAAAGACTTCAAAAATAAAACAAATTTGAACTTAGAATTTGACCTGATTCAAACTTTTCAACAGCCCGTTTAAAATTAGAAAGTAGGGTAGCAGAGGTAGTGTTTTGTAACTGGCTCTGACATTGCGGATATGTTGAACAAATCAGCAGCCTGCGCAATATCCTTTACTGTTCCGTCTTTGTAGAGCATTTGAATTTCCCCTTTTCCAATTGTGTATGCTCTATTATCAATTTTCCCTTCAAAAACTAAATAGCTTAACTCTTCTTCTGAGCAGGATAGTTTTTCTTGAACTTTAGTTCTGCTTTCCGATACTAGTTGAGGCTCTATTAGCTCACTTTGTAGTTTTACCTTTAATAGTTTGCGGTTAACCAAACATGAAGAAAGAAAGCTTAAAACTAAATCAGGGTGAAATTGCCATTCTTTAATTGCCGCCATAATATCATAATCATCCAATTGCGAAAAGGCATTACAATATTCTGTTTCTTGCGCGAGCTGAGTTTTTGTTACATCCTCGTAAAGAAAGGTTTTTATTGCTGCATTACAATCTAATTTGACATTTCTGTGCGCTAAACTTTTGGCTCTTTTTAAGATTTGAAGCAGCATACTTTCTGCGCTTATTACTGTTTTATGCAAATAAACTTGCCAATACATTAAACGACGTGCAACCAAAAACTTTTCTATGCTATATATTCCTTTAGCTTCAACCACTAAATTGCCATTGACTACACTAAGCATTTTTATTATTCTGTCCACTCCAATTACGCCTTCAGATACGCCAGTAAAGAAACTGTCTCGCCTTAAATAATCCAGCCTATCCATATCTAATTGACTAGAAACTAGTTGATTTAGGAATTTTTTAGGGTGTTCGTTTTTGAATATCTGAATGGCTGTATCTAGCTTTCCTTCAAAGCCAGAATTCAATTTCTGCATGAAAATTTCAGAAATTTGCTCATGGCTTACTCCTTCCACTATGCTGTTTTCTAAAGTGTGAGAGTATGGACCATGTCCGATATCATGCAAAAGAATTGCAATAGTTACTCCAATTGCCTCATCTTCGGTAATTTCTTCTCCCTTAGACCGAATAACATCAATAGCTTTGCCCATTAGGTGCATAGCTCCAATTGCGTGTTGAAACCTAGTGTGGTTTGCTCCACTATACACCAGGTTGGTTAATCCCAGTTGAGTTATTCGCCTTAAGCGTTGAAAGTAAGGGTGTTCGATTAAGTCGAAAATAATTTCATACGGAATTGTAATAAAGCCGTAAACGGGGTCGTTTAAGATTTTACGTTTTTTATTGTGCACAACGAATGTTATTCAAGTTTGTATTAAAATCAAAAGTAAGATTAAGCAGGTTATATGGAAGAGGTAAAGATATTATGGGCAGATGATGAAATTGATTTGCTAAAACCGCACATTCTTTTTCTAGAAGAAAAAGGATATAAAGTATTTACAACTAACAATGGCAATGAGGCTATTGAATATTTGGAGTACCAGCAAATGGATATTGTTTTTTTAGATGAAAACATGCCCGGTTTGTCAGGTCTAGAAACGCTGGAAAAAATTAAAGAAATTGATTCTTCTCTACCCGTAATTATGATTACGAAAAATGAGGAAGAGTATATCATGGAGGATGCCATTGGTGCCAAAATTTCTGATTATTTAATTAAGCCTGTAAACCCAAAGCAAATCTTGCTCTCAGTGAAAAAGAACTTAGACAAGAAAAGATTGGTTTCAGCTAAAACCACTCAGGTTTACCAACAGGAGTTTCGGCAGATAAGTATGCGTCTAAATGATAGGATGGATGCAGAAGAATGGAAAGATTTCTACAAAAAGCTAGTGCATTGGGAAATTGAATTGGATGCCTCTGAAGATAGAGGAATGGAAGAGATTATTCAAATGCAGAAGACGGAGTCTAATAATGTTTTTTCTAATTTTTATGAAGACAATTATTTGGACTGGATAAATGGAAGAGACAATGAAACGCCAATAATGTCTCACACCTTGTTGCCTAAAATGGTGCTTCCTCAAATTAAAGATGACGGCTCCTATCCAACAGTATTGATTTGCCTGGACAACTTTCGATTTGATCAATGGAGAGCAATAAGGGAAAGGGTAACTGACTATTTTAGAGTAGAAAATGAGGATATGTACTATAGTATAATACCAACGGCAACCTCATTCTCAAGAAATGCATTATTTGCGGGGCTGTTGCCAAACGCCATTGAAGCTAGGTTTGGTCAGCAATGGGATACTAATGGAGGAGGCAGCGTGGATGAGAAACAGTTGCTCGACGCAATGCTTAAATTACATGGAAAACAGTTAAAATCTGATTTTGTAAATGTTAATGGATTAGAAGAGGGCAAGAAATTAGCGGATAAAATTTCGGAATATTTGCACAATGACTTACTTGTTCTAAGTTTCAATTTTGTTGATATGCTTACGCATTCAAAAACGGATATGGAGGTTATAAAAGAATTAGCAGACGATGAGTCGGCGTATCGTTCTGTTACTTCCTCTTGGTTTGAACATTCACCTTTGTTAGATATTTTGAAGTTTTTTAGTGAGAAAAAAATCCCGGTACTTTTCACTTCAGATCACGGAAGTGTGCGTGTAAAAAACCCAGTTAAAGTGATTGGAGATAGAAATACCAACACCAACTTAAGGTACAAAAGAGGAAAAACGCTGGATTATAATGCCAAAGATGTTTTTGAGGTAAAGCAACCTAAAGAAGCCCATTTACCTGCAGGAAACTTATCTTCAAGGTATATCTTCGCAAAGTCAGAGGACTTCTTTGTTTATCCAAACAATTACCATCATTTTGTGCAACATTACAAGAATACTTTCCAGCACGGTGGAATCTCATTAGAAGAAATTTTAGTTCCCTTTGTTTCATTATCACCCAAGTAAATTAAATGAAAGTAAAGGCTCATTCAATTGAGGATTTAGCTGCTGCTGCATTGCAACTTTTGCAAGCTTTTCCTAAACACAGCGTATTTGCATTTGTTGGGGAAATGGGAGCTGGAAAAACTACTTTTATTCACCGTATTTGCACAGTATTAGGGGTGAAAGAAAAGATGAGTAGTCCTACCTTTTCTATTGTGAACGAATATTTAGGCGGTGGAAATACCAAAATATATCATTTTGACATGTATCGATTAGAAACGGAGGAAGAGGCGCTGGATATTGGATTTGAAGAATATTTATCAAGTCAAAACTACTGCTTCATTGAATGGCCTGATAAAGTGAGTAGCTACTTGCCATCAGAAGCCGTCATAGTTAAAATAGAGTTGGAAAAGGAAACGCGAATTATATCAGCAGATATTCTTTGAAGATAGTTGTAAAGGGTAGGGTATTATTTACCTTTGATACATGAATCTCTCATCAGAAGAATTACGAAGACTTTCAGCATCAGCAGCGCATACTCCGAAAGAACAATTACAAGCCGTTGAAACAGGCTCCGATAAGATTTATTTTGGAGTTCCAAAAGAGTCATCATTTCAAGAAAGACGAATTGCACTTACGCCAGATGCAGTTAGGTTGTTGGTCTCTAGGGGACATCGAGTTGTTATTGAAAGTGGAGCTGGAGTCGGTTCAAATTTCAATGACAATGAGTACATAACTGCTGGAGGTGAAGTAACTCATGATAAAAAAGAAGTTTATCAAGCTAATATTTTAATGAAGGTGGCTCCTCCATCAATGGATGAAATCAAGTTGATGCAAGAGGGACAAACCTTGATATCAGCGTTACAATTATCAACTCAACCAAAAGTGCATCTAGAAGCGCTAATGAAAAAACACATAACGGCTATTGCCTGGGATTTTATTCAAGGCGATGACGGGGTTTACCCCATTGTTCGATCTATGGGTGAGATTGCTGGAAATACAGCAATTTTAATTGCTGCCGAATTGCTGTGTTCTGGAAAAAATAGTAGACAAGCCATGTTTGGAGGTATTACTGGAATTCAGCCAACTGAAGTAGTAATAATTGGAGCAGGAACCGTTGGAGAATATGCAACAAGGGCTGCTTTAGGTTTAGGTGCTACTGTTAAGGTTTTTGATCAATCGATGTATAAACTCAGACGGTTACAAAATGATATTGGTGTTAGGTTAAATACTTGTACCATGCATCCAGAGTCTTTAGCTGCTGCATTAAAAACCTGCGATGTTGCAATTGGCGCTGTGCGCTCAAATACAGGTAGATCCCCTTGTTTAGTTTCTGAGGATATGGTTTTAAATATGAAACATGGCTCTGTAATAGTTGATGTAAGTATAGATCAAGGAGGTTGCTTCGAAACATCTGAAGTTACTAGTTTGGAGCATCCCATTTGTATTAAACACGATATAATTCATTACGGAGTCCCAAATATTCCAAGTAAGGTTTCCCGAACTGCTAGTAAAACATTAAGCAATATTTTTTCTCCAATTCTTATCAAATTTGGGGAGCAAGGAAGTTTGGCAAACGTATTGCGAAACTTTAAAGGGGTAAGAAATGGTGTTTATTTGTATAAAGGCACTCTTACTAGTGAACATCTTGGCGATTCTTTTGATATTCAACACAAAGATTTAAACCTTTTATTAGGTATGTTTTAAATTATGGCAAGGCGTTTTTTTATTTTTTCCATCGGCCTGCTATTTGGCAGTGTATTAGTATATCAGCTACTTATTAAAGGAACCGATAGAGAATTTTATGGCTCTTGGTTGCCAGAAGGTAGAGTCTTGAAAAAAATTAGAACAGGCCTCGATAAACAGCATTTGAAACTGGATTGTTGGACAAAATGTGCCAGTATTTTTAATTCGGATATTGACTATTTATTGGAAAATGGAGACGTAAATTTTAGCAGAAGTAAAACTCAAGGTTCTGAAAAGTCTTATTTCGTAGATAGCGAATTGGAATCCGAGCAGCTATTGGAAGTGACATTTGGTATGGTGGGTGAACAAATTTCTATTCAGGAAATTACGGTAGATAAAAAAAACACTTTTAAGGCTAAAGACTGCTCTTGTGATTAATCTTAACAATAAGGGTTATACCATTAAATTAGGAAATGATGATGTACTTATTGAGCTGAACCAATTTGTGGGTGATCGTTATGCCGACAATAATGTTTTCATTTTATGCGACTCTAATACGACAGAACATTGCCTACCAAAAATTGATTGGCTTGATTTAGAGCATTTGAAAGATGCCGAGGTTCTTGAAGTTGAACCAGGAGAGGGCTCCAAAAGCATTGAAATTTATTATCAATTGATAGAGTCACTTTTAGAATTAGGTGCTAATCGGAAATCAGTTTTGATAAATTTAGGCGGAGGAATTGTTTCTGATTTAGGAGGTTTTGTGGCCAGTACTTTTAAACGTGGGATAGATTTTATAAATGTTCCAACTACATTATTGGCAATGGTTGATGCAAGCATTGGCGGAAAAAACGGAGTTAATGCTGGAGGAGTAAAAAATCAAATAGGCACTTTTTCAGAGCCGGTAGGAGTTTTTATTTCCTATGTATTCTTAGAAACCTTGCCTAAAAAGGAAATTAATTCTGGTTTTGGTGAAATGATAAAACATCTACTAATATCTGATAAGCAAGCATTAAGTAAATTGGACCAACTTCATTCAATAGTGAAAATAGACGATATAGCGAAATCAGTTGCTATAAAGTTAAGAATTACTCAGGAGGATTTTACAGAATCAGGAGCAAGAAAAGCTCTAAATTACGGGCACACTTTTGGGCATGCGGTTGAAAGTTACTTATTGAGTAAAGGCGTTTCCATAACACATGGAGAAGCTGTTTTAATGGGTATGTTGATGGAGAATCAGTTATCTGTTGAGCTGGGAAGAATGTCTCAATCGGAAAAACAAAGCACAGAAAATTGGGTGTATGCAAAGTTTGATTTGAAATCTTACTTTAAGCAATTAGAAGTAGCTGAAGTAATTAGGTTATTGCAATTTGATAAAAAAAATGAAGGCGATTTGGTTTCGTTTTCACTAGTCGGACCCATTGGAAATTGTGCGATTGATGTGCGACCTGAAAAAACAATTGTTGAATCTGTTTTGTCAATGTTTTGTAATTGATTTGTAATCAGCGTCACACTATGAATTTAAGCGCTGGATTAATTTTGTAACATGATTGGTAAAGGTTCAAAACTGTACAGTATATTCGGAATGAAGTGTCCGAAATGTCAAGAGACGCCGTTGTTTGAGAATAAAAATCCTTACAAATATGATAAGTTTTTTGCCATGCCTAAAACTTGCCCAAAATGTGGTCAACGCTTCGAGCTAGAACCGGCATTTTACTTTGGTGCTATGTACGTTTCTTATGGTGTTTCTGTTGCTTATTTGGTCTCAGTTTATGTTGCAATGTTGGTTTTGTACCCAGCCTTTAACGTGAATGAATACCTGGCAATTGCAATTGGGTCGCTCATACTACTAGGTCCTTACATATTTAAACTATGCAGGGCTATTTATATTAACTTTTTCGTTAGTTATGACCCAAATGCGATTGAGGATTTTAAAAAAGAGGGGGATTAATTAAACCCTTCTCTATCCAAACTTCTGTATTGAATAGCCTCTGCAATATGGTTTGCTTCGATATTTTCTACAGCTTCTAAGTCTGCAATTGTTCGCGCAACTTTTAAAATTCGTGTGTATGATCTTGCGGAGAATCCCAGTTTATCCATAGCTTGTTTTATCAATTGATTTCCACTTTCATCAATTTTGCAAACTTGTTTAATAAGCTTTGGAGTTAACTGTGAGTTGCTATAAATGCCTGGAAAATCTGTAAAACGCTTCGACTGAATTTCCCTAGCTGCAACTACCCGGTTTCTTATTGAAGTTGAAGACTCACCAGCAGGGCGATGCGCTAAATCGTCAAATGGTACAGGGTTTACTTCTACGTGCAAATCAATTCTATCGAGTAAAGGACCAGAAACTTTGCTTAAATAGCGCCTCACAATATGTTCTGCATCTGAATTCGGATCTGAAGGGTCGTAAAAATTACCACTTGGTGATGGGTTCATTGAAGCAATTAGCATAACTGACGCTGGATAGTCTACGGTCATTTTTGCCCTCGAAATAGTTACCGTTCTGTCTTCAAGTGGTTGTCTAAGAACTTCTAGTACTTGTCGCTGAAACTCAGGTAATTCATCTAAGAATAATACGCCATTATGGGCTAAGGAAACTTCTCCAGGTTGAGGGTTGGAGCCTCCTCCTATCAATGCGACATTAGAAATTGTGTGATGCGGTGATCGGTAAGGACGAGTAGTCATTAAGGAAGTAGTGCTTCCTAAAAGACCCGCAACTGAGTGAATTTTTGTGGTCTCTAGCGCTTCTTCAAGTGTTAATGGAGGTAAAATTGTAGGAATACGTTTGGCCAACATAGTTTTTCCAACTCCTGGAGGGCCTATGAGCAGGGCATTATGTCCACCCGCAGCTGCTATTTCTATTGCTCTTTTCGTAGACTCTTGGCCTTTTACATCCTCAAAATCAACATCAAATTCGTCTAATTTTCGTTGAAACTCTTCTCTTGTGTCAACTACCTCTTTAGGAATACCTTCTCCAGTTTCTATAAAATGAATAACCTCTTCGATTGTTGATGCGCCATGAACATCAAGGTTATTTACAATGCCTGCTTCACGCGCATTTTGTTTTGGTAAAATGATTCCTTTAAATCCTTCTTTTCTAGCCTGAATAGCAATAGGTAAAGCACCTTTCATGGGTTGTAGGCCACCATCCAATGATAATTCTCCCATTATTAGATACTTGTCTAGATTAGCTTCAGGTATTTGCTCACTAGCTGCTAAAATCCCCAAAGCCAATGGTAGGTCATAATAACTCCCCTCTTTTCGAATATCGGCAGGAGCCATATTAATCACAATTTTTTTACCTGGCATTTTATATCCGTACTGGTCTAGCGCTGAGGTGATTCGCTGTTGACTTTCCTTTACAGCATTATCGGGCAATCCCACAAGAAAGTATTTTGCTCCGCGGGATACATTTACCTCAATGGTTATGGTTTGAGCGTTGATTCCATAAACTGCGCTTCCGTATGTTTTTACCAACATAATTTATTTAATGATTAGAAACTAAAATACAATTTTCAGTTTTTTAAAGAATCTATTTTTGTCAATCTGACTTAGATTTACGATTAATTATAATGAGCTTTTAAGAAATAAGTTCGTTTGGCATAAAATTTAGTTATACTTATCAAAATTTAGAATTATGAAAAAATTATTTGTTATTGCCGCAGTGTTTATGTTCGGGCTGAATTTGAATGCTCAAGAGAGTGATGATATGGTGGAGGAGCAATTTAGTAGAATAGCCATTTCTCCTACAATAATGAATATTGAACAAATCGATTTGAACGATTTGCAAGGAATTTTTGCTGCAATGAATGTGGTAATTGAAAAGAAAGGAAAACTTGCAGAAACTGGTATGTCACCCTTTATGCTTTATCTAAAATATTCTTTTAAAAAGAATATGACTGTTAATGCTGATCCAGCACAGCAAATAGACGTGTTGCTGGATTTTTATGTAGTTGATATTATTTCAAAAAGTCAGATTTCTAACTTTTCCATGGAAATAAACACTCAGGAGTCAGATGAGATGCCTGCTTTAACAGCAGCATTACTGGTTGTTTCAAAAGAGGATATTGAACTTCAAAAGGCTTTATCAATGGGAAGGCAAGAGATTTTCCAAACGCATGTGGCTCAATGCTTTGAATTTATGAATGCTATTCAAATGAAAAGTCATGAAGGTCAGTATTTACAAACGATAGGAGCTTTGTTGAGTATATCTGAGCTGCAAAGTGAGTGTGATGGAATGAGCAGTGATTTATTGACTGAGGCAATTAATGGTATGAATGCTTTTGAGGCTACCAGAAATATGGAAACTTTAAAATATAGCATCGAGAGTAAGTCGGATGTGTCTGAGGTTAAACAATATGCTGATTTACTTTCAAGAAATGTTCAAGGAAAAGAATCTCTCTTGGAACTTATTGAAGGTTACAGTAATGAGGATGAGTATTTAGCAGTGTTAAAAGAAGCTAGTAAAGCAGAGCCTGTTCAAATAGATCCAACCCAAATGGACATAGAGCAAATTCGGAGTATAGCAAAAGAAATGGTACTAATAGAAGAGGAGGAAAAAGTATCAAATTTGATTATGCTTCAGGAAACTGAGATGTGGTTAAAGGACCTATAGGGTTTAGAAGATTAAAATAGACCTCCTAAGTGCATGATTTCCTGCACCCAGATCAATTTTGAATCCGCTTTCAGGATCTTGTTTTAAGCAATACCTACTATCGAACTCTATGGTACAAAAATTTTCGGTGATACTCACATTTGTGATTTTTGCGCAAGTAGATGAAACTTTAGGCTTGTCCCTTATAGGGATTAACGAGCCATTCATAGTTGCTTGAAACTTAATAAAAGATTTTTCTCTTCTTACAATTTCAATTTTTACAATAGCAAGGTTTTCTTCAATCTGCGTGATCATCGATAAAATATTATCGTGGTAGTTTTGAGGAGCAACCTCAAGAATTGAAAAAAGGGTGTCTTTGGCTTCGAACAACCAGGAAATAGAATTTTTACCTTTCATTTTAGTTCTAATCGGTTCTATTCTAGAGGTTATTCTTGTGTCAAGTTGCTCGAATTGGTTTGCTATTTTTTCAATTTCTTCACTCGAACAATTATACAGAGCGTGGAACTTAAAAAGGTACCCACCTTTTGATAATCGATACTTCTCCCAATAACTATCAAGAAGCAAAGTATCGTGGATGCCATAAATTTTTGCAAATGATATGCCCTTAATTTCAGCCCAATGGTAACGATCTATAAAACGGGAAATTCTAACTTTCTTCAAGCTATCAGATTTTGCTCCTAACCTCTGTGCAATTATGTTTTTCAGCGTTTGCTCAAACTGATTTTTAGCTTTTTGCTTGGAGGTAAATAGGGTTTCAGATTTTACCTGAACTCTAAATAAATTCGTTTTTTCTTCCTTTACCCATTTAGGTTTTCTTCCACTTTTATCAACGACCTTTTCTTTGGAAAATGCTTCGCTTGGGATAAATGATACCGCGAGAATAAAAATGAATAAAAGGGATTTTTGCAGCATGTTTTAGACAATAGCACTATCCGTTGGCATTGCTCGATCTACTTTTTTCACTAAACCTTGAAGTACCTTTCCTGGGCCAACTTCAGTAAATGATGTTGCACCATCTGCCAACATGCATTGCATGGTTTGGGTCCAACGCACAGGAGCAGTAAGCTGAGCCATTAGATTTTCTTTTATTTCATCTGGATTTGATACAGCCGCCGCAGTAACGTTTTGATAAATCGGACAGATTCCGGTTGAAAATTTTGTATTTGCTATTGCTGCTGCAAGTTCAGCTCTCGCCGGTTCCATTAATGGAGAATGAAATGCGCCACCCACGGGCAGTAATAAAGCTCTTCTTGCACCAGCTTCAGTAAGTTTTTCACAAGCGGATTGAACCGCTATTGTAGCTCCGGAAATAACTAATTGGCCCGGGCAATTGTAATTTGCCGCTACAACAACCCCGTCAATCGCGCTGCAAATTTCCTCAACAATATTATCATCTAGACCCAGTATGGCTGCCATTGTTGAAGGTTCAGCTTCACAGGCTTTTTGCATAGCTAATGCTCGTTTTGACACTAGTCTAAGGCCGTCTTCAAATTCAAGTACTTTATTAGCAACTAGTGCTGATAATTCGCCAAGTGAGTGACCAGCAACCATGTCAGGCTTAAATTTATCACCCAAGCTAGCGGCGAGAATTGTAGAATGTAGAAAGATTGCTGGCTGCGTTACTTTGGTTTGTTTTAGTTCCTCATCTGTGCCATTGAACATAATTTCCACTATGTCAAACCCCAGGATTTCATTTGCTTTATCGAATAGAGCCTTTGCATTAGGGTTAGAGTCGTACAAATCTTTTCCCATTCCTATAAACTGCGATCCTTGTCCAGGAAAAACATATGCTTTCATAATATTCAGTGCTAATTTGCAGCAAATATAAAGTTCCGAAAATTTGGAGAGGGAATAGGAGCATAAATTTATCAAAAGCTACCTTTGTTTTTATATTATTGGAGTTATGATAGTTGTTACAGGTGCAGCAGGCTTTATTGGAAGTTGTTTGGTTGAGAAGTTAAATGAAGAAGGTTTTTTTGAATTGATCTTGGTTGATGACTTTTCACGCGAAGAGAAAAAAGCCAATTATGAAAACAAAAAATTCAAGACTTTAGTTGATCGAGGTGATTTTCCTCAATGGTTGATTGAGCAACATAAGCTGGTAGAATTTGTTTTTCACATTGGTGCAAGAACAGATACAACAGAATTTGATGTTTCAATTTTTGACGAGTTGAATTTGAATTATACAAAATCACTTTGGAAAATTTGCAGCGATAATTCTATTCCTTTTGTTTACGCTTCATCTGCGGCGACTTATGGTCTAGGAGAGTTGGGTTACAAAGATGACCATGCTCTACCAATTGATTTAAAGCCTTTAAACCCTTATGGTGAATCAAAAAATGATTTTGACATCTGGGCTTTAAAACAAAAGAAGCACCCTTATTTCTGGGCTGGTTTTAAGTTTTTTAATGTGTATGGGCCAAACGAGTATCATAAAGGAAGAATGGCCTCGGTGATTTGGCATGCATTTAATCAGATTAGGTCAACTGGTGCTATGAAACTATTTCAATCGCATAATTCTAATTTTAAGGATGGAGAGCAGTTACGCGATTTTATATATGTAAAAGATGTAGTAAATGTGCTGTTTTTTATCATGAATAATAGGCAATCTGAAAATTCAGGACTCTATAATTTAGGTACAGGAAAAGCTCGTTCTTTTAATGCTTTGGTTCATTCCACGTTTAGAGCCCTTAATCTTGCACCAGAAATTTCTTATATCCCTACACCAGTTGATATTAGAGATAAATATCAGTATTTCACCGAGGCAGATATGAGTAAGTTAAAGTCAATTGGTTATTCCAATGTGTTTACTTCGTTGGAAAAGGGAGTGGAAGACTATGTTGTGAACTACTTAGTAAAGGGAGGCTACTATTAGTCAAGTTCTTTTCGCAAGAGAGTAAGTTGAGCCCTTACATTGAGCAACCTGTCTTTTAATTCCTGTTGCTCAAGTAGTACATTTCGGTTTTCTTTTAAAGCTTTTTTAGCACCTTCAAGGGTATGTCCTTTATCTTTTACTAAATCGTAAATTATTTTTAGGTAAGAGAGGTCTTTTTGTGTGAAGAGGCGCTTCCCTTTTTTGTTTTTTTTGGGCTTGAGCAAATCAAATTCACTTTCCCAAAAACGAATTAAGGAAGAGTTTACATCAAAGATTTTAGCAACCTCTCCAATGCTATAATACAGTTTTGTTATTTCTTTTTCGCGATATGGCAAAATGAATACTTAATTTTTTCGTTCTGCTAAAGTAAGTAAAAGTACTGTTAGTCAAACGATTGTATTGGTTGCTCGGATAAATCAATTATTTGCTGAAATTGTTCAGGAGAAAGATCCTGGTAATAATAATTTACGGGATCTATTTTTACTCCACTTTTAACCACTTCATAGTGTAAGTGGGGAGCAGTGCTGCTACCCGTATTCCCAACAAATCCAAGGATATCACCTCGGTTTACTTTTTGGCCTACCCGAACGTTAATCCTGCTCATATGGGCATAAATAGTATTGTAACCATACCCGTGATCAACAATAACGTGAAACCCGAAACCAAATCTCTTTTTTTCGACACTCAATACAGTTCCATTACCAGTAACAAAAATCTCTGTGCCTGTTGGAGCAGTGAAGTCTTGTCCCTCATGCATTTTTCGAATCTTTAAAATTGGATGCATGCGTATGCCAAAACCTGAACTAATTCGTTTTAAATCTTCACTTTTCAGCGGCATGATGGAGGGGATACTCGCAAGCATTTGCTCTTTTTTACTTGCCATATCCATTACTTCATCAAAGGATTTAGATTGTATATAAATCTGTTTGGTCAGTTTATCCATTTTTTTGGCGGTCTCAATTAATATATCCGAATTGTTATAACCTTCTAAAAGTGCGTAGCGATTTACACCTCCAATACCAGATTTTCGGAGATTATCAGCAATTGGGTCAGCCTCCAGAATTACTCGGTAAATGTTATCATCACGCTCCTGAATATTTGCTAAAACTTTTGAAAGATTTCCAAGTTTTTTATTAAGCAACTCATATTCATGGACAAGCTTTTCATTTTCTCTTTTAAGCTGACGTTCTTCGGGTGTATCAAAAAAGAAAAATGTAACAACAAGAAACAAAGTAGCAAAGACAACACCACTTAAGGTATAGGTTACCAACCTAAATAAACGATCTTTTGCTGTGAGCTCAATTTGCTCATAACTTAGCGTTTTAGTGTTGTATTTGTATTTTTTAGTTGCCATTTATATTAAGTCGAGCTTAACATTTTCAGTACACAAAGTTACTGAATAAACCTAAATTTGCGCAAAATGAATGAATGACGTATAGCTCTCAGTATTAATGGGCGTTTAGAGCATTTTTGTTAAGAGAAAAAACAGAAAACATGAATTGGGAAGTAAATAAGATAAGGGAAGAATTTTTGGAGTTTTTTAAATCAAAAGGACACCTTGTTGAAGCATCAGCTCCTATGGTCGTGAAAAATGACCCTACGCTAATGTTTACCAATGCTGGAATGAATCAGTTTAAGGATATTTTTCTAGGAAATAGAGTTCCTGATGTTAAACGTATTTCTAATTCTCAGAAATGTCTCAGGGTATCAGGAAAACATAACGACCTTGAAGAAGTAGGCGTGGATACTTACCACCATACCATGTTTGAGATGCTGGGCAATTGGTCTTTCGGTGATTACTTTAAAGAAGAAGCCATTGGTTGGGCATGGGAACTACTTATTGATGTATACAAACTTGATGAAAGTAGGCTGTATGTTACAGTTTTTGAAGGAGATCAAGACGATAATACGGAGGCTGATATCGAGGCAGAAAACTTATGGTCAAAGCTGATAAGTAAAGAAAGGATATTAAGATGTGATAAGAAAGATAATTTTTGGGAAATGGGTGAAATGGGTCCCTGTGGGCCTTGCTCGGAAATTCACATAGATTTAAGACCTGCTTCAGAAAGAGAGACAATTGATGGAAAAAGCCTGGTAAATAAGGATCACCCTTTAGTTATTGAAATTTGGAACTTAGTTTTTATCCAATTTAACAGAGACTCAAAAGGAAAGCTAAGCAACCTGCCAAACAAGCATGTGGATACGGGTATGGGGCTTGAAAGATTAGCTATGGCGCTTCAAAAAAAAGAGTCAAATTACGATACGGATGTTTTTAGCCCGCTTATTTCTAAACTGGAACAGTTATCAAATCTACAATTTGAATCTTCCGATAGTAAAGTAGATGTTGCTTTTAGAGTCATTGCAGATCACATAAGAGCGGTATCATTTTCTATTGCAGACGGACAATTACCTTCAAATACTGGAGCTGGATATGTAATTAGAAGGATATTGCGCAGAGCAATTCGATATGGATATAGTTTTTTGGATTTCGATCAACCTTTTATAAACAAACTTGTGCCTGTTCTTATAGAGCAGCTGGGGGGGCATTTTTCAGAACTTAAAGCACAGGAAAAGCTTATCTCATCAGTTGTAAAGGAAGAAGAAGAATCGTTTCTAAGAACATTAGCGAAAGGAATTGTTAAGTTGGAAAAGACGCTAGCTTCCAATAGCAAAATAGAAGGAAAGCAAGCATTTGAATTGTACGACACTTTTGGTTTTCCCATTGACTTGACTCAACTTATTGCAATGGAGCATAACGCTCCAGTGGATATGGAAGGGTTTGCAAAAGAATTAGAGCTTCAAAAGAATAGATCGAGGAATTCAAATGTTGTAACGACGGACGATTGGGTGGTAAATCTTAATAACGTTTCACAAAACTTTACGGGATATGATGAGTTAATAACCACGGCTAATATTGTTAAGTATAGAGAAGTTGAAACCAAAGGAAAAAAGTATTATCAGATTGCTTTAGATAATACTCCATTTTATCCGCAAGGTGGAGGACAAGTCGGCGATTCTGGAGTTTTAAAACAAGATTCAGTTATTGTTAAGGTAATCGATACAAAAAAGGAAAATGATTTAATAGTTGTCACTGCAAAAGAGTTCGGGCTAGACGTGAACTTAAGTTTAACAGCTGAAGTCGATGTGACACGTCGAAAATTAGCTCAGGCAAATCACAGCGCAACACATTTGTTGCATTTGGAGTTAAGGAACATTTTAGGAACGCATGTAGAACAAAAGGGTTCGTTTGTTTCGGCTGACTATTTGCGGTTTGACTTTTCTCATTTTCAAAAAGTATCTCAAGAACAATTGAAGGAGATAGAAGGTAAAGTGAATGGGTTGATTTTTCAAAATCTTCAGCTGGATGAGAATAGGAGTGCAAGCATGGAAGATGCTACTAAAGCTGGAGCTATGATGCTATTTGGTGAAAAATACGGAGACAAAGTGCGAATGATTTGTTTTGGTGACTCTGTAGAATTGTGCGGTGGTACGCACGTTACACAAACCAGTGAAATTAGGTTATTTAAAATTATTGGTGAATCATCTGTTGCAGCTGGTATTCGAAGAATTGAGGCCATAACATCAAGTAAAGCATTGGAGTTTTTAAATGATGAAGAGGAGGATTTGAATAACGTTAAGTTGAAACTCCAAAACTCGAAACAACCAATTAAAGCATTGGAAGATTTGATAGAAAGCAATGCTATGCTGATTGAGCAAATGTTAGCGGTGGAAAAAGAAAATGCTAAGGAATTGAAGTCCTATATTCTTGCCCATAAGGAAACAAATGATTCAAATATTGACTTCTACTTTGGGAGTACTAAGCTAGCCGCTAAAAGTGTAAAGGATATTCTCTTTGAATTAAAAGCTGACAATAAGGATTTAGTTGTTGGAATAGCTTCCATTGCTAGTGACAAGGTCACAATTAGTCTAATGGTAGGTGATGCACTGGTGGCGTCAAAATCATTGAATGCTGGAGCGGGAATAAAATTAATTTCTAAAGCTATAAATGGTGGAGGAGGAGGTCAACCCTTTTTCGCTACCGCTGGTGGTAAGAATGTTAATGGCGTAGCTGAAGCATTTGAATCTTTAAAGAATTGGTTGGTTCAGTAGTCCTCATATTGTATTTGCGTCTGGCTGCTTATAGAGATCATATACCAGATTATTGCATTTGTTCAATGAAGTCTATCAAGTCACTGCTTAGAGGTTAATTCGATCTCTTAGATGGCACTAAAAGGACGTTTTTTCTTTTTTGTAGACTACTTCTGCAACTGCATTAATGAACATAAGACTGCAACGTTAGATTCAATTGTTTGCTGTGGAATGTCGAGGCATATCTACAAGCGATAAGATTTAACTGGTTTAGAAATTGAGCATAAAAAAAGGGGTGAAAATTCACCCCTTTTTTACATTCAATATTTAGTCTGCTTATTTTACAATAAACTTATCTTGATATGATTCACCATCAACTTCTACTGCAATAGTGTAAAAGCCAGGAGCTACATTAACAAGATTAACTTCTTTGTTATTGTTTCCAGTTAATACTCCATAAGCTTCATTGAAAACAGTTCTGCCATTTATATCGACTATAGAGACAGATACATCGTTTCCATTTAAGCCTTTAAAGTCAAGGTTAAATTTACCGTTGTTTGGATTTGGATACAACGTTAATGCCGCTCCAGATTCATTCTCAAGAATATTTAAAGTACTAATAGAAACCTCAAACGTGGTATCTTTTGATCTACACTGATTACTGTTTGTATACTTTACTGTGTAAATTCCATCCTTAGCGTAAATATGCTTAGGAAGTCTAAAGTTAGACGAATCACCATCACCAAAATCCCAACTGTGGTTGCTACCCGGTGAATTGTTGCTAATAACCTTAAATAGTAAACCATTTGTGGTATCAGCTATATCAATTACTGGTCGTCCAAGAATTTTCATAAGAATACTATCTTGAGAAATACAACCTTTATGGTCAACAGTTACTTTCACGTAAGCTCTTGGTGAAGGAAGCTCAAAGTCAGAAATAGCTGCACCTGGATCTCTATTGGTGGCACCACCAGAATAACCGGTCCATGTAAAGGTAGCGCCAATTGTTCCATCAACGTTACTTAAAACAACTTGAGAAGCACCCTCACAAACTATAATACTATCCCTGCCAAAATCAGCAGCTGGAGAATACGTTACATTAAACGTATCTGCAGAAACACAACCCCAGTTGTCAGTAGCAGTTACTGAATAAGTCGATTGCTGTGTAATAGCAACAAGAGCAGTTGAATCGTTAGAACTCCAAGCATAGTTTGTTCCACCTACGATAGTAGTGTTAACATTTAATGTAGTTCCAAAGCACATATTAGTGTCATTTGGTAATGATACTGCATCAGGAGTAATAATCTCAATAGTATCTACAACAACTCCACAAGCATTAAAGAAAGTTACAGAGTACTCACCCGGTGTGTTAATACTAACCCATTGATTCGTATCAATATCAGCACCCGTGGCTAAAGATTTCCAAATTGCGGTTTCACCAAAGTTACCTCTACCTGCAGTTAATCGGGTAGAATCTCCTGGACACAAACCATAATCAGCTGCTAATTTAACATCTGAAATAGGTGTAAACTCATCCGCTCCAATACTTGGAGTAGTTGTAGAGCGTGGATCACCATCATAATCGTCTGTAATTCCTGGAAGAACGGTACCTGCTTTAGAAAGCGCATTGTTACAAACGTGCAGGTCATTTCCTTTAGTATTGTAAAAGAATGGATTCAATTGTCTTGAGTTCATATCTAATGAAGTAGCGTTTTGATATGCAGTAAGCGTAGCAAAGTTTCCTCCACCTGTTCCGCCAATTGAAACTATATCATTGCCCCGTGCATAAAAGTTGTTATAATCAGATTTTGTTACAGCACCAAATGAAGCTTGGTTAACAGCAACACCTGCAACCTCAATAACAATAACATTATTCCATAATGCGTTTCCAGTACCTTGTTCGTAGAAAACACCTTCGTTAGCTCCACCATTACCATTAATAGCAATATTGTTATTCGCTACTTGCGTAAAATTAGAGTTAGAAATTGTAATTCCTCTGTACTCAAGGCTACTCCAAGGTTGTCCAATGTTTAGGAAGTTATTGTAAATCCAGTTTGTACCAGATCCTTTGTTATAATCTTCAACATAAACTCCATAACGAGGCCATTGACTGTTAGAGGACTTCACTATGTTGTTGTCAATGATTAAATCACCTGAACACTTAAACACGAATATTCCCATACCAATTAAATCAATTGATGCAGTATTAGAAATATTAGGTGCTAGAGAAGCAATAGAGTTGTCTGAAATATGAATATTACTAGCCGATTCAAAGTGAATACTTGACAAGTAGCTACCCGTAAAGTCACAATCTTCAACTGTATGAGATGATCCTCCCTTAATATATATACCATCAGTTCCTGCAATAAATTCAGATGAAGTGATAGAGATGTTATCTCCTGTTCCGTCTCCTAGGATAAGTGTATTATCTCTGTTCGTATTGGCATAATCAGATCTAAAGCTACAATTATCAATGTAAATATGCTCACTTCCACCATCCAATAACAAATTATGAGAGTGGTCGGTAGTAAAACCATTTTGACTATAGAAGTCAATATTTTCTATATATAAATACGACATATCTGTAAGGTGCATAATGTAGTTATTGTCTACATCACAGGAATCAAAACTTAGTTTTGCTCTAGCACCATTAGATGCTTTTCCTCTTAAGATAATCGGAGTGGTAGGACTGGTTCCCGCTAAATTAGGGAAATCATACTGTCCAATATATCCATTATGGCTTGAATCTAATTCAATAATTAGAGTGTCACAAATACCGCCAACTGCAGCAAAAGAATCTAGGGCTAAATTAAGATTAGAAAAATCATTAGCACCATTAGCAGTATCTCCCACAGTCCAAAGTTTTTTGGTAATAGTTGGTGTAATTACAAACATTACCGTATCATCAATATTCATAGAGTCTGATACTCCATTAGGCATAGAAGACCATAAGGTAAGCGTATCTCCTGTTTTAAAACCTGGAGCATGTGTATAAATGCTGAACTGCGTACATTTCCCAGGCATCAAACTATCTTTTTGCCATGTATTTGGGATATTAATGGCTGGTAATGGATTTCCAGTAGCATCTGTAGTATTAAAAACACCACCAACAAGCATACTATCAACTCTTCCTATACCATCATTACAAACCTCAACAGTTACATTTTGCACCAAAGTACCCGGGCAAATAGGATTACGAGGAGAAACCAAATCACCTATTGTAGTAGATGAGTTCGGCGGAAACAATACCATAAAATCAACTGAACTACCACCAGTAGTTGTGATACATGGGTTAGTAGAACTCGAAGTGTAAACATTCACTCTCATTCTTTTAGGCCCTGCTGGAACTATCCTTGAAATAGGAGGCATAAGGACATTGAATTGTGCCGTTACATTGGCACTATTCCAAGAAACACGGGGTCCGTTATAAATTAATTCGTTAAAATCAAAAACGTTGTTACTATTCATATCTATCCAAACCTTCGGGTAATATGATGTACCAACACGATCGTAGCGCGCAGTAAGATTAAACTGTACCGTCTGAGCAGGCTTTACCAACATTTGTGCAGTAGCTGTTAAGTCTGAGTACTTTAAGAAAAGCCCACTTAAATTAACGTTATTGATTGCACCAGAAGTTTGCAACTGATCCATCGATGTCCAATTAGATTGAGTTGCACGCGGCGTACAATATTGCGCGAACGATTCCGACCCTGTAACTATGATCAGTGCCAAAATCGAAGTGTATGTAATTAATTTTTTCATAATTATTTTTTTAATTTTTAGTACTGAAATTAGTGTAAAGTGATTTTACCGTTATATAATGTATTGCTTGCGCTGTTTATTGTTAATTGATAAACACCCGACGCTAAATTATATTCACCTAGATTTAAATTAAATTGCTGCAAAGAGCTTTTGTCTTTCTCCAACACAACACGTCCATTTAAATCTACAATTTTCACATTAACCTCACTAAGATCAACATCTGAAGGTAATTCAATATTCAATAATCCACTTGTAGGATTAGGATAAACACTCACATTAGAGTAGGTAACAATTTCATTCGTTCCTACTGTAATCACTTCAATTTCTTTGTTTATAGTAGCTACACCACAATTTTCTGAAGTTACTGTCAGTGTTACTGTAAACACTCCGTTTGTGTCATAAATATTTACTGTTTTCCAAATCAAACCAGAATCAACTTTACCATCACCAAATGACCAGTAGTAATTAATTCCTGATTTATCATCAGCAGTGAATTCCCAGTTAGATTGCGAGAACTGACTTTGAACGAAAGTTGCAAAAGGCACAGCGTCAACTTGAACCTTTGTTGTATCGCTAGAGATACAGTTCAGAGGATCCGTAAATTGTACCCAATAAGTAGAGGTGCTGTCTACAAACTGACGGCTAGAAGAGGAACCATTGCTCCATACATAAGTACCAGCACCAGTTCCTGGATTTAAATCTACCGTATTGCCTTCGCAAATAATAGTATCGTTAGTAAGATCAACAGCATTCGATAGGGTTACCTCTATAGTATCCGTAGAGAAGCAGCCATCACTATCATTCACAGCAACGAAATACTGTCCTCTTTTGTCAATTTTAATTCCTGAAACAGTCGCCCCGTTATTCCAAACGTAGGTGCCGTTAGTGATATCTACAGATACATTTAAGGACTCACCAGCACATAAATTTGTGTCATTTGGAAGCTCAACCTCTTTGTTTGTACTAACCATGAAACTATCTACTGCGTTTCCACAAGAACCAAATAATTCTACATAATAATTACCAGACTGAGTAAACCACATAGAGTTTGTTGTATCTGTACTATTCCAAAGTACTATATCCGCTGCAGAAACTTCAGCTGAGATAATTACTGTATCGCCAACACAAATGTTATAGGCATCACCAACAGAAAACTTAGCAGGTGCAGAGTACTCAAAAGCTCCTGGATCAGGAGTGTTAGCAGATCTGTTAACACCAGATACATCATCAGTTTGAGCCAAAACAGAACCAATATTATCAATCTGTGCATTACAAGTTTTTAATGTACTGTCTACAAACATAGGATCAGTAGAGATTCCGTTTGTTTCAAAACCATAATTGTTTTGCCAATTCGATAAATCAGGAATAGTTATACTTCCAAATTTTCCAAGATCGGTAGAAGCGTACAATACGTTGTTGTCCATTGCGCTAATAGAGGAGGTGCCTTGAACTTCAAAAGCAAATCCGTCACCGTAGTTGGCAACAATATTGTTGTGCACTACATTTGCTCCACTGTTTCCTACGTATATTCCTGAAGCAGTTGTGCTTCGCCCTAGTAAGTTAATAGCATTGTGTGCAATTTCGTAAAACTTCACATTGTCAAGGCGTATTCCAGAGTAAGACGTCGTTAAATTAGAGTCACCCATAATTAAACGGTTGTTATATACCTGAACTTTATTCGTAGGAGTGCCGCTTGAGTTTAATACTCTAATACCAAATCTCATTGAACGCTCAGTAGTAATGTTCGAGTTGTTATTAATTTCAACCGAACCTGACGCATTATCTACAAAAAGGAAAGTACCGTTAGTTGAAGGACTTCTAGTTATGTTAGAATTTGTGTTGCCCGTAAGTTCCAATCCATTAGTGTTAGTAACAAACACACTTCCGTTGAAGTGATTGTTAAACGAACAATTTGTGATCGATATATCTTCGTTAGGACTTATAGATAAACCTGGTTCGAATCGAATAGCTTCGTTTCCACCATCAAAATGACAATTATCAAAGCTAATTTTTTCTAATCCATTAAAGCCATCTTGTCTTACCAAGTTTGAATTTGAACTAGAACCAGTGTACCTGGCATTGAAATTACAGTTATTAAATGCAATGTTTTTTGATTCTTCAAAAAAGACTAAGCTGGAGTAACTACTACCACTTAGGTCTTCAATGGTGATATCATTAAATGTAATGTTTTGAGTACCCGTAAAGCTCAACACATGATTCTGAGCAGACGAGGTGCTTGACCAATTTATTGAAGCCGAATCCGCATCACCAGCCATGGAATTGAATGTTATTTCAGCATTATTCGTGATTCCAGGAATAACATCGAATCTTCCTTCGGCATAATGAACTCTAGAGGTAAGGTTAAATACTACATTACCACAAACACCAATTTCTCTAATATCACGAATTACTTTGTATAATGAATCGTAATCAGAGGCAGTATCTCCCACGGAATAAGTTCCAACTAATCCCGGTCTTGGAACTCTCATAAGTGTATCATCAGCTTGGAAGTCATCTAAAGTATCGCCGTTTACAAGACTTAGCCATACTTTAAGCGTATCTCCGTATTTGTATTTTAACGCTCCTAAATTAACTTGGTCTGTAGAAGCAGTTCCGCCAGCACTTATATTGCCTTTCCATAGATATGGGGTTTGCATGGTATCGTTTAAAGACCATTGAATAGTTGCACTGTCAATAGCAGTTCTACTGTTACTTAAAAGTTCGATAATTACAGAATCTCCAATTACACAAGAAGGCACAAAAGGATCTAAAATTTCATTGATTGCTAAGTTTTCTTGGTACAATACAGAAAAGTTATAATCCTCCGCTTCACCCGAGGTATGAGTTTCACAGGGATTAAAGGGTGCCGAACGGTTCCAGCTGGATTGAAAGCGAATTCTATAAGTACCCCCAGCAGTAGGCGTACCTTGAAAGGTAGCAGGCACGGCAAATGTACCATTGTGCGGTGATCTGTTTCGTGCATTTGCAACGCGTTCTCCGCTATCAAAAACGTTATTCTTATTCCAGTCAATCCAAATAGAAAGACCACTAGTTGTTTGATTAGAACCACCTGTTGTTACTTTGTACCCAACTGTGGTACCAGGAATACAAGTGTAACTGTGAACATTGGCAATTGTGTAATCGGTATATCCTCTATTTCCACCTGCCCATTGTGTTGAATTGCTTAGCAAGTTAGTTGTACCATTAGTTAGTGCAACTTGATCAATTGCATCCCATTCATAACTATAGTTCGGTGAGCAATACTGTGATGAACCTACCACCCAAGAAGAAAGTAGGATTGTAAGTAAACTTAATTTTGTGTAAACGTTTTTCATATACTGTTATTTACCTGTTTAAACTTAAATATCTATTTGAATTTCCAAATATAGAAATATTAACAAGCCAACAAAAAAAAAATTCAAAAGACTCGTTCATTTGTTGAAGTTAGCCCTTTATAAAGGTTAGCGCTGGTTTGAGGGGCTGCTAATATTTTAAAATTTTATTTTTTTCGTCATTCAACCCAACGATTATGAACGATTCATCGTCGTTTATTTTCACATCCGCCATATCCTTAACATCTCCTTTAAGGAATACGCCACTTTTTTTATAGGGTTGGAAGGAAAATTGCCCTTTTCCATTTCCTAATGCTAGGAAACCAATGGATGCATCGTTTCTAGGTGTCTCAACTTCAGCGGTATATAAATTTCCTGCTCCTAGAATATCAAGATTTCCATCTTTATTAAAATCTTTTATAATCATGCTTTGAACACAACTAAACTGAAGTTCGTTGGGCAGTTTGGAGATTTTGAATTTACCGTTTCCTAAATTCTCAATGTAACTGTTTGCAAATGTTGTTGCTTTATAATTTAAAGCATCGCTTAATTGACTGCCATAAATATCCTCGATAGTTGCAGATGCAAAGTCATTGAAGGTAGGGAATTTTTCCTTTATAAAAGGCATTTGTTGCGAGGAGCAGGTCCTTCCTCTCACAGGAAAACAAGCACCATGATCGTAATAACCTAACACAATATCTAAAGATCCTGAATTATCAAAATCATGACACCAAATTTGAAACGGCTCATCTTTTGACGCCTTATACTTATAGTTCAGACCTAAATTCCCTACAACGATATCTTCATCTCCATCTCCATCAAAATCGGCGGTTTCTATACTATACCACCAACCTGTATTTCCATATAAGTTAGCGGCGCTCTCCACCTTACTTAATTTGCCGTTTTCGTTTTTCAACAATAACAAAGGCATCCATTCACCAACAACCATAAGATCCAGGTCCTTATCTCCATCATAATCGAACCATTTAGCATCTGTAACTAGTCCGGGGTTCATTAAGTCTGGAGCTAATTCTTTTGTTTTATCTTCAAAGACACCATTGTTATTTATAAGCAGGTAGCTTCTGGGAGCAAATGGGTATTTTGCGGGGGTAAGTCGTCCACCGACAAAAAGATCAAGATCGCCATCACCGTCAAAATCTGCAGAAGTTACTTCTTTGCCACTTACCGCAAAATCAGGCAAACTCCTATAGTCATTAGTAAAGTTTCCCTTACCATCGTTTTTATACAATCTATGTTTATAGGAGTTAGTTTGGTCTTCAAATTCATTGCCACCACTAGCAACGTATAAGTCCATAAAGCCATCATTATTGTAGTCGAAAAAGTGAGCTCCTACATCTTCTTTATTCTTATCGGTTGTAAACGCTGTTACATTTTTCTTTTTGAAAACCCCCGGAGATGTTTGAAGGTAAAGAACTGAAGGTTGCTTATAGGCATTGCAAAAGAAAACATCCTGCAGGCCATCATTATTGACATCGGCAACTGCTAGTTCTGGACCATGTTGACTATTTCGGTGAGGAAGTAGTATTTCCTTTTCAAAATCGTCATGATCATTTTCAGCATGTAAGAATTCAATTGCCTGTTTTTCTTGAAGTGTAAATAGTTTTTTCTCCTCCTTGACTTTTGGAGCAGTACTTTTAGAATTGATATTTATAGAAATTGTTTGATTGGGTTTCACATTTTCAACCACAGAGTATTTTCCATTTGTCCAAAACACTTCAACACGATCAATGTTTGTTGCTTGACCCAATCCAAAGTGGATTACAGTTTCAACCGATGAAATATAACCACGAGTAGGATTAAAGAATTGAGTCTGAGATTTCCCATTTACCGTAATAACAACTTTAGACTGCTCCAGTGGAGTTTTATTTCCCTCTAAATTTACTCTTAAAAAGTTGTTTCCTAATTTCTCTATGGCGTTGTTTTTATATACAAAGGCTTCCGATTCTAAATTATTTGTAATTAATTCTAAGTCTCCATCATTATCTAAATCCGCAAATGCAGCTCCCATCGAGAAGCTTTTTTCACCGAGGTTCCACTCGAATGTCTTTTTAGAAAAGGTAAGGTCACCATTATTTTTGTACATGTAATTACTCAATGGAGTAGACGGAGTGCCATCAAATACGCTTCTTCTTTCTTCTTTAGTTAGATTATGTCGTTTTCCATAAAGCTTGTTGGCAGAGTTGTTATAGTCGTTGTCTCTGTCATCAAGTCTATACCCGTTTGAAATAAAAATATCTTTTTCACCGTCATTATCAAAGTCAGCCATCAATGGAGCCCAACTCCAGTCGGTTGAACTTATACCAGCTAGTTGAGCAATGTCGCTAAATGTTCCATTTCCATTATTGAGCTGCAATGTATTGTACATGTATTGCAGTGGGAATCCAAAACGAACTAATTCGTAAAATTTTTCTGGAGCCATTGCTCCCATTTGAGTTTTAATTCTAACGTGATCTTCTGCGGACATGTCTAAAGCGATTACATCTATAAAACCATCATTGTTTAGGTCAGCAACATCATTGCCCATACTATAGAGTGCAATGTGTGTGGTTCGTTCCTTGGTCTCATTTTTAAAAGTACCATCTTGTTGATTTATATACATTCTATCTGGAGAGTCATAATCGTTAGATATGTACAAATCTGGATAATTGTCATTATTAAAATCGCCAACAGAAATCCCCAAGCCATATCCACCGGCAATCTCTGGGTCAAATCCAGCATTTGGTGTCACATCGGTAAACTTACCGTTCTCATTATTATACAACCGGTCTTCGGTGACTTGCCTTTTTTTGTATTTGTCAATATTTAAATCATCGGCTGTACTCCATGTATTTGAATGATTCATTACAAACAAGTCTAAATCGCCATCCAAATCATAATCAAAAAATGCAGATTGGGTAGTAAATCCAGTATCTGCTATGCCATACTGCTCGGCGGCTTCAGTAAACGTGAGGTCGCCATTGTTAATTAATAAACTGTTTTTTCTTTGTTCAGCTGGGTTGAATCCTCCTCTACTAAGATAAATGTCTTGAAATCCATCACTATTTATGTCAACTATGGTTACCCCACTTACCCAAGAACCAAGTTGGCCAACATTGGCCTTGTCTGTGATATCTTCAAACTTAAGTTCACCTAGGTTTAGGTACAATTTGTTGCTGACTTCATTTCCTGCAAAAAACACATCAGATAATCCATCGTTATCAAAATCAGCAATTCCAACTCCGCCGCCATTAAACTGATATTGAAAATCATAGAAAACTAATTCTTGATCAGGACTTATCGTGTTATTGAACGAAATTCCCGTTTGAGCGGCAACCAATTTCTCAAACATTTTTAAGGTGTTATTTACCTTTTTCTCAGCAAGCTTAGCGGGTTCTTTTTTCTCCGATCCGCAACCAATAACAATTAGAAATATTGAGAGAATTGCGAAAACTTTGTTTAAACCCATTTGATTTATTTTAGGCATATTTCTGTACATCTTCTTTTTCAATTTTAGAACCCGATAAAATTACGAGTCTTTCTATTACATTTTTTAATTCTCTTATGTTTCCGGTCCAATCTTTAGCGGTTAACTCTTTTATAGCCGAATTAGAAATCTCTTTTTGAGCAACCCCCATTTCAGTACAAGCAATATTCAAAAAGAAATTTGCAAGTTCAGGAATATCACTTTTTCGTTCGTTCAAGGACGGGTTTTCGATTAAAATTACACTTAATCTGTGATAAAGGTCTTCTCTGAATCGGCTTTCTTTTATTTCTTCTTTTAGATTTTTGTTAGTAGCGGCTAGTACGCGAACGTTTACTTTAATTTCTTTTTCACCACCAACTCTAGTTATTTTATTTTCTTGCAGCGCTCTTAGCACTTTGGCTTGAGCACTTGCGCTCATATCGCCAATTTCATCCAAGAAAATTGTTCCACCTTCAGCTTGTTCAAATTTTCCTTTCTTGGTTTTTATGGCAGAGGTAAAGGCGCCTTTTTCATGGCCAAATAATTCACTTTCGATTAATTCACTTGGAATGGCCGCACAGTTCACTTCTATAAATGGATTTTTAGCCCTATTACTTTGATTGTGCAGTGCATTTGCAATTAATTCTTTTCCAGAACCATTGGGTCCCGTAATTAAAACCCGTGCATCGGTGGGAGCAACTTTGGCAATAATTTCGTGGATTCCATTTATAGCCTCAGAAGAGCCTATGATTTTGGAATTTGAGTACCGTTTGATTTTCTTTTTTAGGGTTTTTGTTTCGGTCACCAAGTTGCCTTTATCCAAGCCGTTTCTCACAATAACTAAAAGGCGATTCAGGTCAAGTGGTTTTGCCAAATAGTCGTATGCACCTTTTTTAATGCAATCAACAGCCGTCTCAATGTCTCCATGTCCAGATATCATAATGATATTTAGCTCAGGTTTAGATTCGAGCGCCATTTCTAAGAGCTCGCTTCCATCCATTTTTGGCATTTTTATATCGCAAAGCACCAAATCAAAATCATCAGAGCGAATACTCGATAATCCTTCCATTCCATTTTCTGCTTCGGCAATGGAATGGCCCTCATATTCTAACACATCTCTGAGCGAGTTGCGAATACTTTTTTCATCGTCTATAACTAAAATACTTGCCATTTATTTGTGCACTATCCATTTCCAAAGTTCCGAGTACGAAACTTTTTTACCATACATAAGAATTCCTGTTCTGTAAATTTTTGCCGCCAACCATACCGTAAAGATAAAACCAACAACAAGGGCCACCATCGAAAGAATTAGTTCCCAAAGTGGAATACCGCCTTCGCCAATGCCTATGGCAACTCTAACCAGCATTGCAATTGGCGAAGTAAAAGGGATTATTGACAACCAGAAAGCAAGCTGACCCTCTGGGTTTTCTACAATTGCAGCAGAAAGAACATAAGCTAGAGTTAGCGGTAGCGTAACTGGAAGCATAAATTGTTGTGTATCGGTTTCATTGTCCACTGCCGAACCTACTGCTGCAAACAAGGCACTATACAATAAGTACCCTCCCAAGAAGTAGAAAATAAATAAGCCTATCATCAAAGGCCAATTTGTTCGATTAATAATGTTGTTAGGGTCCAGCAAATCAAATTTCTTTTGAGTAACATTCTCCATTTGAATTTCCTTGGCAATATCTGGGGTTACTTGAGTTTGTGCAGCAATTGCAGCCGGGTCATAGTAATCCTTAAAAACAGTTGATTGAACTGCCGCAAGAATACCCATGGTTAATACTATCCAGAGGGTAAATTGGGTTAGGGAAACTAGAGCAACTCCAATTATTTTACCCAACATCAATTGGAAGGGCTTAACCGATGTTATAATTACTTCAACGATTCGGTTTGATTTTTCCTCGATTACGCCGCGCATTACTTGCACGCCGTATAGGAAAATGAAAATATAGATCATCGCGCCAAAGAAAAAGCCAACGTAAGAAGCAGCCTTATCGAGTTTTTCTTCTTCACCGTTTTTTGTGAATTTAATGGAGTTAAGAACAAAGTTTGTTTTTACATCATAGAATTCTTCGCGCGATATATTGTATTGTTTGAGTTTTAGTTCCTCTACTACACTTTCTACCTTATCTTCAATTACCCGAATTACGGAGCTACTAGGCTGTTTTTTATAATACAGCTTAGACACATTACTGTTTTCAATATTTCTAGGAATGTAAAGTACACAAGTGTAATCTGAGTTGAATAGCAAGTCTTTTGCTTGACCTAAATTCATTCCAGTACCATAGTTAAACTCTATGTTCTTGGTGTCTTGTAAATTATTGAATGCAGGAGCTTTTTCATCAATGATTAAAACCTTATGCTGAATATTTTCTTTTACACTCAAATAAATTACCAGCGATAAACCCGCAGCAAGCAATAGTGGGCCAAGAAAAGTAATAAGCAAGAATGATTTTTTCTTTACTCGAACTAAGTATTCTCGCTGTATTATTAGCCAAGTCTTATTCATCGCTTCCTTGGTTTATTTCGTTAACTCTATCAATAAAAACATCATTCATAGAAGGAATTACTTTTTCCAGTCCCAAAACATCTACATGAGGAATTACTGCTTTTAACAGGTCATTGGGTGTTTTTTTATTCGCTATTTTTATGGTCGAACTGTGCAAATTGTTTCTGATTGTTTTTGTTTCTTTTAATTCCGCATCTATCCACAGTGCTTTTGCAAAAGCCATGTGATCTCCCTGATAAGTCACTCTAAATTCATTTCCACTTCGAGCTTCTTTAACTTCATCAATAGATCCTTCTAAAATCTTTTTTGAATTGTAAATGAGGGCAATGTCATCGCAAATTTCTTCGACTGAAGCCATGTTGTGCGTTGAAAGGATAACAGTAGTTCCTTCCTCTCTAAGTTTTAGAATTTCATCTCGTATTAGGGTTGCATTAATGGGGTCAAATCCAGAAAAAGGTTCATCTAAAATGAGTAGTTGCGGCCGATGCATAACGGTAACAATAAACTGCACTTTTTGCTGCATACCTTTAGAGAGCTCATCTATTTGTTTGTTCCACCAACCTGTAATCTCAAACTTTTCAAACCATTCCTTTAGGCTTGCCATAGCTTCAGACTTTGACATACCTTTAAGTTGGGCTAAATAAAGTGCCTGTTCACCAACTTTCATTTTCTTATACAATCCGCGCTCTTCAGGCAAATAACCAATAGATTTTTGGTGTTGAGCCATAAGTGGTTCTCCGTTAAAAAAAAGTGATCCCACATCGGGTCCAGTAATCTGGTTGATAATTCGTATTAAGCTCGTCTTACCGGCGCCATTAGGGCCGAGTAAACCAAATATTGTGTTCGAGGAAATGGATAAATCTACTTGGCTGAGTGCGGTATGATTCGCGTAGAATTTACTTACTCCTTTTATGTCCAGTATACTGTTCATTGTTACTCAAAAAAAACGCCGGCAAAAAATTACCAGCGTTCAAATATATACAATTGAATTATTCGAATTAATTAAAGAAATCCTTCATTCTGCTAAAAAAATTATTTTCATTTTCTTCCGGATTGGGAAGGAAGTTGGAAGAGGTTTTAAGCTTTTCCATCATAGTTTTTTCTTCTTTTGAAAGTTCTTTAGGTGTCCAAATATTTACCGTTACTAACAAGTCGCCAGTACCATATGCATTTATGCTTGGAAGTCCTTTTCCTTTCAAGCGTAATAGTTTTCCAGCTTGTGTACCAGGAGCGATTTTAATTTTTGCTTTTCCTTCTAGCGTTGGAATGTCAACTTGTGTTCCTAAAACGGCATCTGCAAAGTTTAAATACAAGTCATAGTATAAGCTTTGACCTTCTCTATGAAAATTATCGTGCTTAGCTTCTTCAATTACAATAATTAAATCTCCTGGAACACCGTCAAAAGGACCTTCGTTTCCTTTTCCTCGCACGGAGAGTTGCATTCCATCTTCAACCCCACCTGGAATTTCAATAGTCTCAACTACTTCTTTTCTTAATTGACCATTTTGATCGCTTCCTTTTGCTCTGCTGCTAACTGACTTGCCGCCTCCATTACAAGTTGGACAGGTAGAAGCTGTTTGCATTTGACCTAGAATAGTATTCGTTACTCGAGTAACCTGACCAGTTCCTCCGCAGGTATTGCAAGTGCTGTATTTAGTTTCTGTTGAGTTGGTAAGCTTGTTTAGCTTGATTTTTTTGGAAACTCCACTAGCTATTTCTTCCAATGTGAGCTTAACTTTTATTCTCAAGTTAGAACCTTTTACTCTTCTGGAACCGCCGCTGCGAAATCCGCCGCCACCGCCGCCGAATCCGCTACCAAAACCACCACCGCCGAATATATCACCGAATTGGCTGAATATGTCGTCCATATTCATGCCGCCGCCACCGCCGCCAAAACCTCCTCCCATGCCTTGATGTCCGAATTGATCGTATCGAGCACGTTTGTTGGGGTCGCTTAATATTTCATAGGCTTCAGCCGCTTCTTTAAAACTCTCTTCAGCTTGTTTATCATCAGGGTTTTTATCTGGATGATATTTAATCGCTAATTTTCGATAAGCTTTCTTTATTTCTTCCTTCGATGCTGACTTGGACACGCCAAGTATTTCATAAAAATCTCTTTTTGACATATTTATTCTCCTACAACAACTTTAGCATAACGAAGTACCTTTTCATTGAGCATGTAGCCTTTTTCAACTACATCAACTACCTTACCTTTAAGGTCTTTTGAGGGAGCGGGGATTTTAGTAACCGCTTCATGAAGATCTAAATCAAATGGTTGATTTTGAGCATCTATCTCTTTAATTCCTTTAATCTTTAGTATGTTATCTAGTTTAGAATAGATCAATTGAATGCCTTCTTTTATGGTACTGGCTTCATTAACCTCTGCATTGTTTTTTATCGCTCGTTCAAAATCATCGATAATTGGTAAAAAGTCTCCTAGAACCTGACCACTTGCATTAGAAATAAGTTCAAGCTTTTCTTTCGCAGTGCGTCTTCTAAAGTTTTCAAACTCTGAGTAAAGACGTAAATACCTATCGTTTAAATCTTGATACTTTTCTTCAGCAGTAGGTTCTTTTTTTTCTTCTTCGACCTCAGGCGTTTCTACTTCCGAATTAGCTTCAGTTTCCTCGTTATTTTCTACTGACGTTTCTTCAGGCTCTTCTGCCTGATTTGTCACTTTTTCTGAACTCATTTTTACTATTTTTAATCTAACCCTAGTTGAGCTATTTGTTTGCCAAACTGTATTGTTGACATTATGGCATAAAAAACCCCGATTGCTGTCGGGGTTTTTACTGTTAATTTTAACTGCTAAAGCTTTTCTACTACTTTATCTAATGCGATGTGCAGTCCTGAACCTCTTAGATTTTTTGCGATTATGATACCATTTGCATCGATTAAAAAGTTTGTAGGAATTCCTTCTACTTGATAATCTCTTGCGGCTTTATTGTTCCAAAACTGTAAATCACTTACATGGTACTCCCAACTCAATTTGTCTTGTATAATAGCTGCTTTCCATGGACCAACTGCACGGTCTAGAGAAACGCTGTAAATTTCAAAGCCTTTTGCACCTTTAAATTTTGCGTCTTTGTATTTATTGTATGCAGCAACAACATTTGGATTTTCTCTCCTACATGGTGCACACCAACTCGCCCAAAAATCAATTAGAACCACTTTGCCTTTTAAGCTACTTAGCGATATGGGTTTTCCATCGGGGTTATTCATTTTTATCTCTGGAGCTTTATCTCCAACTCTGGTTCCTAAAAGGACACCTTGTGCTGGTTTTTCAGAAAATAGTTTAGTACACGGCAATAATAAAAGAGAGCCTAGCAGTATTCCTGTTATTCCTATAAGTTGTAAAAGTTTCATGTATCTGTTTTTTAGTAGGACTCTCTCCTAACAATTTCTGCGCCAATTTTATTAAGGCGTGTATCTATGTTTTGATAACCCCTATCTATTTGTTCAATATTGTGTATTACGCTTTTTCCTTCAGCAGACATAGCAGCAATAAGCAAAGATACTCCAGCTCTAATATCGGGAGATGTCATTTCTATTGCTCTTAGCGGGTATTGACGATTCAATCCAATAACAGTTGCTCTATGTGGATCACAAAGTATGATTTGAGCACCCATGTCAATCAATTTGTCGGTAAAGAACAACCTACTTTCAAACATTTTTTGATGGATTAAAACACTTCCCTTTGCTTGGGTAGCAACCACAAGCATAATACTGATAAGGTCTGGAGTGAATCCTGGCCATGGCGCATCAGAAATGGTCATGATAGAACCATCAATAAATGTGTCTATCTCATAATTCTTTTGTGCTGGTATAATCAAATCATCATCCTTCTTGATGATAATTATCCCAAGTTTTTTAAACACTTCGGGAATAAGGCCTAAATGCTCATAACCTACACCTTTAATCGTGATTTCAGATTCAGTCATAGCCGCAAGGCCAATAATACTGCCTACTTCAATCATATCGGGCAAAATGGTGTGGTCAGTTCCACCAAGTTCCTTCACACCTTCTATGTGCAACATATTGGAGCCAATACCTGTAATTTTAGCACCCATTCTATTGAGCATATTGCAAAGTTGTTGAAGATAAGGTTCACAGGCAGCGTTGTATACTGTCGTTTTTCCCTTAGCAAAAACTGCGGCCATTACGATATTTGCAGTTCCCGTAACACTTGCCTCGTCTAGCAGCATGTAAGTACCTACTAAATTTTTAGCATTTGCGCGATATACACTTGTTTCAGGGTCATAATGAAAAGTTGCGCCAAGTTTTTCAAAACCAATAAAATGCGTATCAACTCTTCTTCTTCCAATTTTGTCTCCACCGGGCTTTGGAATATACCCTTTTCCAAATCGGCCTAGTAAAGGACCTACTAACATAATTGACCCACGCAATCCACCACCTTTTTTCATGAAATCAGGGGAGTGCAGATACTCGATGTCTATATCATCGGCTTGAAAAGAGTAAGCTTCAGGTCCTAACTTTTCAACTTTAACATTTAGGCTTCTTAATAAATCTATTAGCTTGTTCACATCAACAATGTCAGGGACATTATTAATGGTAATTTTTTCGGGAGTCATTAAAACGGCACACAGAATTTGCAGTACTTCGTTTTTTGCCCCTTGAGGCTTAAACTCGCCTTTTAATTTTTTACCGCCAGTAATTTCAAAAGAACTCATAGTAAACTATCTTTTTTTTCTTTTCGGTTTGTGATTTCTCCTTTTGCTTGGTTTTGCTCCTAAGTCTATGTTTTTGACTAACTCAGTATCATCTGGAAGAATTAAGTCACCCCCAGAAACACGTTTCAATTCTCCGATTATTTCATCATCTTGAACTGAGTCTTTATTCCACATTAGGTAAGCTTTTTTCATCATGTTGGCAATCATAACACAAAGTGCCTTCTTCTCTTCTTCGTCTTCAATTGTTTTGGCGTGCTCGATGAATTCCAAAATCAACCTTCCATAGTGCTTAAAACGTTTTTGTTCAGTTCCGTAACTTGGTTTTTCTGGTGCGCTTTTTCGTTCTTCTGGAGTAGGTTTAGGAAAAGGCGAGTCAACATCTAATTGATAATTAGACATTATGTGTAAATGATCCCAAAGCTTGTTGTTGAATTCTTCAACGTCTCTTAAACTCGGATTATACTGACCCATAACTTTTATAATTGTCTTAGCAGCAAGGTTTCGTTCAGCTTCATCTTTGATCTCTATAGCAAGATTTACCATGTTCTGAATGTGCCTTCCATACTCCGGAATTACAAGGTCAGCTCGAGTTGTATTATAGTTCATAAATTCTGTATTCAATTTAGATTCAAAAGTAATTAATCCAATTTCAATTATTCGGGTATAATTTGAAGTTTAGCGAATCGCAGCAATAACTGTTTTTCGCCTGCATTTTCAAAGTTTATAAGTGCTTTTTTATTCTCCGCTAAACCCGATAAGCCAGCTACTTTTCCTCTACCAAATCTTTGATGTAAAATGGTTTGACCAACTTCAATTAGATTACTGTCGCTCGCTGTGAAATCAGCATCAATAACCAGTTTTGAGGGTTTAAAAGTAGGTTTGTTGATTTTGCGCGTTGCTGGTTTATTTGCGGACATTGGTTTATTAGGGCTATTTAGTCCCCCTGAGAAGGAGAAGTTAGATTCAGCGTCATTTTTTGAAGAGACAGGCTGCTCTAAGAATTCCAAATCAATTTCTTGAATAAATCGACTAGGTTCACAATAGGTTAAATTGCCCCAACGGTACCTTGTATTCGCCCAAGATAAGGTTGCTTTTATTTCAGCTCGAGTTACAGCTACATAAAAGAGTCTGCGCTCTTCCTCTAGCTCAGTTCTGGAGTTTACTGATAGCTGAGATGGAAACAAGTTCTCCTCCATTCCCACAACGTAAACATAGGGGAACTCTAATCCTTTCGACGCATGAATGGTCATAAGCGAAACCACATTGGTGTCTTTTTTATTGTTATCTGCATCGGTAAGCAGAGCAATGTCCTTCATGTAATTTGAAAGACTGCGATCATCTTCATTAGTTGGAATATCAACACCTTCAGGTACTACATCGTTTTCGCTAAATTCTTTAATTGCACTCAGTAATTCTTGTATGTTTTCGTATCTAGATACACCTTCTACAGTTTTGTCTGCATAAAGTTCCTTGAGAATACCAGAAGTACTCGCAATCCTGCTTGCTAATTCATAAGCGTTTGTGTTTTCAACCATCTGACTGAAAGTCGAAATCATTTCTCGGAAAGAAAACATTTTATTAAGAACAGCACTACTAAGTTGAAGTCCATAATTTACTGGGTTTTCAAGGACACCCCAAACACTTTTGTCGTGTTGATTTGCAGCTAGGAATAGTTTATCCAGAGTAGTGTTTCCAATCCCCCTTTTTGGGTAATTAATTATTCTTTTAAGAGCCTCTTCATCGTTGGGATTAATTACCATTCTAAAATAACCCAATAAATCCTTTATTTCTTTGCGCTGGTAAAATGAAAGTCCCCCATAGATTCTATAAGGAATGTCCTTTTTTCTGAGGGCTTCTTCCATTGACCTAGATTGGGAATTCGTTCTGTAGAGAATTGCAAAATCAGAATTTGGTCGTTTTTCGTCATTTAATCTGTAGAAAATATCACTTGCTACCTCGTAGCCTTCTTCGTTGTCGCTTAACGTTTTTATGACTCTTATTTTCTCTCCAGAATCATTCGAAGTCCAAACATTTTTTTTGATCTGTTCTTGATTCTTTCGAATTATGCTGTTGGCAGCATTTACAATGTTTTGTGTCGATCGATAATTCTGCTCTAATTTAAACGTAGCAACATCGGGGTACTCTTTTTTAAAGTTTAGAATATTCTGAATGTTTGCTCCTCTAAATGAGTAAATACTTTGGGCGTCATCACCAACAACGCAAATGTTTTCGAAACGCGCGGCCAGTTTCTTTAGAATTAGGTATTGGCTATAGTTGGTATCTTGGTACTCATCGACCAAAATGTACTTGAATTTATTTTGATAGTTAAGCAGCGCTTGAGGGTGATCTCTAAACAAGACATTAGTTTTGAAAAGTAGATCGTCAAAGTCCATGGCTCCAGCTTTAAAGCACCTTTTTTCATACTGTTCATATATATATCCCAATTCCGGCTTTTTACTCTGCGCATCTTCTTTGTGTATAGTTGGATTGTTTTTGTAATTCGCAGCTGAGATTAAGTTATTCTTTGCTGCTGAAATTCGATTTAGAACCAAGTTGGGTTTATAGACTTTATCATCAAGATTTTTCTCCTTTATAATCCGCTTTAATAAACTCTTTGAGTCATCCGTATCATATATAGTGAAATTCGATGGATACCCAATTAAGTGAGCCTCGGTGCGAAGTATTCTCGCGAACACAGAGTGGAAGGTTCCCATCCATATATTTCTGGATTCCGAAGGGCCAACAATTTTCGAAATCCGCTCCTTCATTTCTTTAGCTGCCTTATTTGTAAAGGTTAGGGATAGAATAGAGAAGGAGTCGACACCAGTTCGAATCATGTGCGCAATTCGGTAAGTCAATACTCTAGTTTTACCTGAACCGGCTCCCGCTATAACCATTACTGGTCCTTTTGTATGCTCTACAGCTTTACGTTGTTCCGGGTTTAATTCGTCTAAATAACTCACTGTGCAAATCTATCAAGAGGAGGTTTAAGATGCTATTAAAATCAATCACTTTTTCCAACAAAATTTTCATTTCAAGCTTTTTGTTGTTTAAACACTATGTGGTAGTAAAAAATATTACCCACAATATCTTGAGATTATTTAATTTATAATCGCTTGATATACTGCTTTTTTAGCCCGTTATCATGCTATTGAAATTTATTGAGATTTTATTCACAATCCCTATTGAATATCTTGTAGAAAACATATACATTTGCCGCCCCGAATTTTTTTCGGAAGTGTTACGTGTTAAAATAAATTTAAAAGAAACATATGCCTACTATTCAACAATTAGTTAGAAAAGGTAGACAAAGCAAGATTAAAACAAGTAAATCCGCTGCTTTGGATTCATGCCCACAAAGACGAGGGGTTTGCGTAAGAGTTTACACTACTACGCCAAAAAAACCAAACTCTGCAATGCGTAAAGTTGCTAGAGTAAGATTGACAAACCAAAATGAGGTGAATGCCTATATCCCAGGTGAAGGTCACAACTTACAAGAGCACAGTATTGTGTTAGTAAGAGGAGGAAGAGTAAAAGATTTACCAGGTGTACGTTACCATATTGTACGTGGAGCTTTGGATACTGCCGGTGTTGAAGGTAGAACGCAAAGAAGAAGTAAGTACGGAACAAAACGTCCAAAAAAATAAGGGGTATTTATCATGAGAAAAGCAAGAGCTAAAAAGTTTGAGATAACTCCGGATCCAAGATTTGGGGAAACACTGGTTACAAGTTTTGTAAACAACTTAATGCTAGACGGAAAGAAAAGCATTTCGTTTAAAATATTTTATTCTGCAATTGACAGAGCTACTGAAAAGACTGGTGAAGATGGTTTAGAAATCTTTAAAAAAGGTCTTTCTAACGTAACTCCTCAAGTAGAAGTTAAGAGTAGAAGAGTTGGAGGGGCTACTTTCCAGATACCACAAGAAATTAGAAACAGCAGAAAGCTTTCACAAGCTATGAAGTGGATGATAATGTTTGCTCGTAAGAGAAACGGAAGATCTATGGCTGAGAAGTTATCTGATGAATTTATGGCAGCTGCACGTGAAGAAGGTGGAGCTTTCAAAAAGAAAGAAGATACACATAGAATGGCTGATGCCAATAAAGCGTTCTCACACTTTAGAGTATAATTAGTTAGAGAAATGGCAAAAAGAGATTTAATATATACGAGGAATATTGGAATTATGGCTCACGTAGATGCTGGTAAAACTACCACTACAGAGCGTATCCTTTATTACACAGGAATCAGTCACAAAATTGGTGAAGTACATGATGGTGCTGCAACAATGGACTGGATGGAGCAAGAGCAGGAAAGAGGTATTACTATTACTTCTGCTGCCACTACATGCTTTTGGAACTACAGAGATAAAGAATACAGAATTAATATTATTGATACACCGGGTCACGTTGATTTTACTGTTGAAGTAGAGCGGTCATTGCGTGTTTTAGATGGTGCAGTTGCCTTAATATGTGCTGCTTCTGGAGTTGAGCCACAATCAGAAACTGTTTGGAGACAAGCAGATAAATACGGTGTTCCTAGAATTTGTTTTGTAAACAAAATGGATAGAGCTGGAGCTGATTTCTTTCGTTGTGTTGAGGAGGTTAGAGAACGATTAGGCGGAAACCCAATTCCACTTCAGATTCCAATTGGTGCTGAAGATGAGTTTGCAGGCGTTGTTGATTTAATTAACAACAGAGGTATCGCTTGGAATGAAGAAGACCAAGGAATGACTTGGACTGAGATTCCAATTCCTGAGGATTTATTGTCTACCGTTGCTGAGTGGAGAGAGAAATTGGTTGAAGCTGTAGCAGAAACTAATGACGAATTGATGGAGAAGTTCTTTGAGGATCCAAATTCGATTACAGAGGAGGAAATGCTAGTAGCGATTCGTGAAGCAACAATTAACATGTCCATTCAGCCAGTTATGTGCGGTTCGGCGTTTAAAAATAAAGGCGTTCAAACTATGTTGGATGCTGTTATGAACTTCTTGCCTTCTCCTATGGACAAGGGCGCTGTTGAAGGTCATGATATTGATGACGAAGAAAAAATTATTAGAAGAGAGCCTAGTATTGATGAGCCTTTTTCTGCGTTAGCGTTTAAAATAGCAACCGATCCTTTTGTTGGTCGATTGTGCTTTTTTAGATGTTATTCTGGTAAATTGGATGCGGGTTCTTATATCTATAACACTAGAACTGGAAAGAAAGAACGTATTTCTAGAATTTTCCAGATGCACTCTAACAAACAAAATGCTATCGATTTTATCGAAGCAGGCGATATAGGTGCAGGTGTTGGTTTTAAAGATATTAGAACTGGAGATACATTGTGTGACGAGAAAAAACCATTGGTTCTTGAATCAATGACTTTTCCAGAGCCAGTAATTGGTGTTGCTATTGAGCCTAAAACTCAGGCAGATGTTGATAAAATGGGAATTGCTCTAGGCAAGCTGGCTGAAGAAGATCCAACGTTTAGAATTCACACTGACGAAGATTCTGGTCAAACTGTAATTAGTGGAATGGGTGAACTTCACCTTGAAGTACTAATTGAAAGAATGCGTCGTGAATTTAAAGTTGATTGTAACCAAGGTGCACCTCAAGTTGCATACAAGGAAGCTATTAAAGGAACAGTTGATCACAGAGAAGTTTATAAAAAGCAATCTGGTGGACGTGGAAAATTTGCTGATATATCTATTACATTAGGCCCTATTTCTGAAGACTCTGAAATTAAAACTGGATTAATCTTCGAAAACAAAATTAAAGGAGGTAATGTTCCTCGTGAATTTATCCCTTCAGTTGAGAAAGGATTTAAAGAAGCAATGTCAAATGGTGCTTTAGCTGGATATCCTTTGGATTCTTTGCAGGTAACATTGACAGATGGTTCTTTTCACGCTGTGGATTCGGATGCGCTTTCTTTTGAAGTCTGTGCTAAAATGGCTTATCGAAATGCATCTAAAAGTGCGTCACCGGTATTGCTTGAGCCTATAATGAAAATGGAAGTTGTTACTCCTGAAGAAAACATGGGTGATATTGTAGGTGACCTTAACAGAAGACGAGGCCAGGTACAAGGAATGGATGCTAAGAATAACTCACAAGTTATTTCAGTAATTGTACCACTTTCAGAAATGTTTGGATATGTTACGGCATTAAGAACAATGAGTTCAGGTCGAGCAACTAGTACAATGGAATTCTCACATTATGATGAAGTTCCAAAGAATATTGCAGACGAAGTAATTAAAAAAGCAAACGGAGCATCATAATATACAAATCATGGCACAAAAAATTAGAATTAAATTACGCTCTTACGATCACAACTTGGTAGATAAATCTGCAGAGAAAATCGTAAAAACTGTGAAGTCAACAGGTGCTGTAGTTAGCGGACCAATTCCACTTCCTACAAATAAGAAAATATTTACGGTGTTGAAGTCACCACACGTAAACAAAAAAGCAAGGGAGCAGTTCGAATTGAATTCGTTCAAAAGATTGTTGGATATCTATTCATCATCTTCAAAAACCGTTGATGCACTCATGAAGCTTGAATTGCCAAGTGGAGTTGAGGTAGAAATTAAAGTATAATTAGAGTTTACTCTTAATAAGTAGAAAGATGCCTGGAATAATTGGTAGAAAAATAGGAATGACAAGTGTGTTTAATGAGGAAGGTAAAAATCTTCCTTGTACTGTACTCTCTGTCGGTCCTTGTGTAGTTACGCAAGTTCGAACAGAAGAGACAGATGGATACACCGCTGTTCAAATTGGGTACGAAGAAAAGTCTGAAAAGCATACTTCCGCTGCTCTTAAAGGTCACTTTAAAAAGGCCGGAACTACTCCAAAAAAGCATGTTGAGGAATTCGATGGTTATGACCAAGAGGTTAAGGCTGGAGATGTAATTGACAGTTCAATTTTTGAAGAAGGGGAATACGTTGATGTATCAGGTGTTTCTAAAGGTAAAGGTTTTCAGGGTGTTGTAAAGCGTCATAATTTCCATGGTGTAGGTGATGCTTCGCATGGTACCAAAGATGTTGGACGTGCTCCAGGTTCTATTGGTATGGCCTCAACACCTTCAAGAGTTTTCAAAGGAATGAAAATGGGTGGTAGAACAGGAGGTGACTTGGTTAAAGTTGCAAACCTTCAAGTTCTAAAGGTTATCGCTGAAAAAAACTTGGTAGTAGTAAAAGGTGCTGTACCTGGCCCTAAAGGTTCAATTGTAAAAGTTGAGAAGTAAGATGAAACTAGATATATTAAAAATAGACGGTTCTAAAGCTTCTAAGAAAGCTGAACTAAAGGATGATATCTACGGAATTGATCCAAACGAACACGCAGTTTATCTAGACGTTAAACAGTATTTAGCAAACCAAAGACAAGGAACTTCTAAGTCTAAAGAAAGAGCTGAAATTACTGGTAGTACTAGAAAAATTAAAAAGCAAAAAGGCACAGGTACCGCTCGTGCTGGTAGTATTAAGTCGCCGTTGTTCAAAGGTGGAGGTCGTGTATTCGGTCCTAGACCAAGAACGTATGACATGAAGCTGAACAAAAAAGTTAAAGCTTTAGCAAGACGATCAGCGCTTACAACAAAAGCTCAAGCAAAAGAGATTATGGTTCTTGAAGATTTTAATTTAAAAGCTCCTAAAACGGCTGATTTAGTTAAGATAGTTAATGACCTTAAGCTTACTGGCAAAAAAGCGCTACTAGTGTTGCCTGAACTTAATAAAAATGTATATTTGTCCTCCCGAAATTTACAGGGCTTTAATTGCGTAACAACCTCAGATTTAAGTACATACGCAATTTTAAACGCTGGAAATCTCATCCTTTCGGAGGGTGCGTTGGGAAAAATTGAATCACAGTTAAGCTAATTGATATGAATATTTTACTTAAACCTGTCATTACTGAAAAAATGACTCAACAAGGCGAGGACCTAAATCGTTATGGTTTTGTTGTACCTAAAGAGGTGAATAAAATTGAGGTCAAAGCGGCTGTAGAAGAAATGTACGGAGTCTCTGTCAAGTCAATTAGCACTATGATAATGCCTTCAAAGAAAAAATCTCGATATACCAAGTCGGGAGTTATTTCAGGTAAGATAGGCTCGTACAAGAAAGCAGTGGTTACGCTGAACGAAGGTGAAATTATTGATTTCTACAGTAATATTTAAGATAAAGAAATGGCTGTAAAGAAGTTTAGACCGGTTACACCCGGACAGAGACATAAAATAGCGGGAACTTTCTCAGAAGTGACTACTGATGTTGCTGAAAAAAGTTTAATAAGAAGTATCAAACGCTCTGGTGGAAGAAATAACACTGGAAGAATGACCGCTCGATACATAGGTGGTGGTCATAAAAAATCGTATCGTGAGATCGATTTCAAGCGCGAAAAATTTGGTATTCCTGGTAAAGTTGCAACTGTTGAGTATGATCCGAATAGAACAGCTCGTATTGCACTTATTCATTATGTCGATGGAGAAAAAAGATACATTGTTGCTCCAACAGGTATAGAAGTTGGTCAAGAAATCATGAGTGGCGAAAAGGCTACTCCTGAAATCGGAAATACGTTGTTTCTTAAAGATGTTCCATTGGGAACAATTATTCATAACATCGAGTTAAGACCTGGACAAGGGGCTAAGATTGCTCGAGGTGCTGGTTGTTCTGCACAACTGAATGCTAAGGATCGTAAGTATGCGATTATAAAAATGCCTTCCGGAGAATCAAGACAAATACTACTTACCTGTTTAGCTACTATTGGTTCATGCTCGAATAGTGATCATAGTTTAGAAATTTCTGGTAAAGCTGGAAGAAGCAGATGGCAGGGTAGAAGACCTCGAACAAGAGGTGTAGCAATGAATCCAGTTGATCATCCAATGGGTGGTGGTGAAGGACGTCAGTCTGGAGGTCATCCTAGATCAAGAAACGGGATTCCTGCAAAAGGATTTAAAACAAGAGCTAAGAAAAAATCTACTAATCGTTATATCGTAACGAAAAGAAAATAATTGATAGATGAGTCGTTCACTAAAAAAACCTCCTTACGTTCATTATAAACTCGAGAAGCGAGTTTTAGAAATGCAGGATTCGACTAAGAAGTCGGTATTAAAAACTTGGTCTAGGTCTTCTATGATTACACCTGACTTTGTAGGCCTTACAATTGGTGTCCATAATGGTCGTCAGTTTATTCCGGTTTATGTAACTGAGAATATGGTTGGGCATAAATTAGGAGAGTTCTCTCCTACGAGAAGCTTTAGAGGTCATATTGGTAAAAAGGACAAGAAAAAATAATAGCGATGGGTGCTAGAAAAAGATTAAAATCAGAAGAGAGAAAAGAGGCTAATAAGTCTATTTACGCTGCTAAGCTAAATGGAAGTACTAGTTCTCCTCGGAAAATGAGATTGGTTGCTGATTTGATAAGAGGCGAAGAAGTAGTGAAAGCTGCAAATATTTTGCAATTTCACAAACAAGATGCTTCTAATAAATTAGAAACGCTATTGTGGTCAGCAGTTGCCAATTATGAAGAAAAATCAGGTTCTGATTGGGAAGGAGCAGGACTCTTCGTAAAGGAAGTAAAAGTCGATGCTGCTTCAATGTTGAAGAGAATTCAAGCAAGAGCTCAAGGTAGAGCTTATAGGGTCAGAAAAAGATCAAATCACGTAACACTTGTTCTTGGAACACAAAACCAGGAGGAAAAATAAGAATGGGACAAAAGACAAATCCAATTGCGAACAGATTAGGTTTCATCAGAGGATGGGACTCTAATTGGTATGGTGGTAGAAAATACGCTGACAAAATCGTAGAAGATTATAATATTCGTCGTTATTTAAATGCGCGTTTAAGAAAGGCAAGTGTTTCAAATATCATTATTGAAAGAACACTTAAGTTAATCACGGTTACTATCAAAACTGCAAGACCTGGTATCATTATAGGTAAGGGAGGCTCAGAAGTAGATAAGCTTAAGGAAGAGCTTAAGAAGATCACAAAAAAGGACGTTCAAATCAATATTTTTGAAATTAAGAGACCTGAACTTGATGCTCGTTTGGTTGCTGATAGTATTGCTCGACAAATTGAAGGACGTATATCTTTCCGTAGAGCTGCTAAAATGTCAATTGCAAGTACTATGAGAATGGGTTCTGAAGGCATAAAGGTGACTGTTTCTGGTAGATTGAATGGCGCTGAAATGGCAAGAACTGAACATTATAAAGACGGTAGAATTCCGTTGCATACTTTTAGAGCAGATATAGATTATGCTCTGGCAGAAGCACATACCACTTATGGTAGAATTGGTGTGAAGGTGTGGATTTGTAATGGAGAAGTTTTAGGTAAAAGAGATTTATCTCCTGTTATCGAAAACAAGAAGAAATCACCTGCTGCAGCAAGACCACAGCAGAGATCTAGAAGAAAAAGAAATTAATTAGGGACTGTTTAAGACACTATAAAGATGTTACAGCCGAGAAAAGTAAAGCATAGAAAAGTCCAAAAAGGAAGAATTAAAGGGATCGCTCATAGAGGGTCAACTTTATCTTTTGGATCTTACGGAATAAAAACAGAAGTAATGGGCAGGTTGACTTCAAGACAAATTGAAGCAGCAAGGATTGCCGTAACTCGTTACATGAAGAGAGAAGGTCAAGTTTGGATTAGAATATTTCCAGACACTCCAATAACCAACAAACCTGCAGAGGTTCGTATGGGGAAAGGTAAAGGAGCTTTGGATCATTGGGTGGCTAAAATTAAACCGGGTAGAATTTTATTCGAAATTGAAGGAGTAAAAGAAGATCAGGCTCGTGAGGCGTTGCGATTAGCAGCACAAAAACTTCCTGTTACTTGCAAGTTTGTAATGAGAAAAGATCTCGCTTAAGAATTTAGAATCATGAAACAATCTGTCATAAAAGAATTAAAGATTGAAGAACTCTTCGAGCGTTTAGAAGACGAAATGGAGTCTTTGACAAAGCTTAAAATAAATCACAAAGTTTCTCAGTTAGAAAGTCCTGTGGTTTTAAAGGATAAGCGTAAAACTATCGCTCGGTTAAATACTGAGATTACTAAAAGAAGCCTTGAGCAAACTAAATAAGGAAAGCTGTGCAAAGGAATTTAAGAAAAGAAAGAATTGGTTTAGTTACCAGTGCCGCAATGAACAAGTCAATTGTTGTAATTGTTGAGCGAAAAATGAAACATCCTATCTACGGAAAGTTCATAAAGAAGTCAAACAAATTTATGGCTCACGATGAAAAAGACGAGTGTGGTATTGGAGATACAGTAAGAATAATGGAAACTCGACCTTTGTCAAAAAGTAAGAGATGGAGACTTGCTGAAGTTATTGAAAAAGCAAAATAATTAAGTCGAAAGCTTAAGAAAATGATACAACAAGAATCAAGGTTAGAAGTAGCAGATAACTCAGGCGCAAAGCAAGTACTTTGTATTAGAGTTTTAGGCGGTACCAAAAGAAGGTATGCTTCTGTAGGTGACAAAATAGTTGTTACCGTTAAGGATGCAACTCCTGCAGGAAATATTAAAAAAGGTGCTGTTTCTACTGCAGTTATAGTTCGTACAAGAAAAGAAGTACGTCGTCAAGATGGCTCATATATACGGTTCGATAACAACGCATGCGTGTTGTTAGGAACGGCTGGTGAAATGAGAGGAACACGAATTTTCGGACCTGTCGCTAGAGAGCTTAGAGATAAGCAGTATATGAAAATTGTTTCACTTGCACCAGAAGTGCTTTAAGCTAGGTTTACAATGAAATTACACATTAAAAAAGGAGATACTGTGAAGGTTCTTGCCGGAGAATACAAAGGTAAGTCCGGTAGAGTTCTTGGAATACAGGTTGAAAAACAACGAGCTACTGTCGAAGGACTAAACATGATTAAAAAGCATGTAAAACCATCTGCAGAGAACCCAGAGGGTGGTATCGTTGAAAAAGAAGGAACAATTCACATTTCTAACTTAATGCTTACAGGTGCTGATGGAAGTGCTTCTAGAATAACTAGAGTTAAAGATGCTGAAGGAAAATCAGTTAGAAAACTTATTAAAACAGGGGAGGAGATTAAGTAATGGTACAAGTTCAACCCAGATTAATAGAGGAGTATCGCGGTAGAATAGTTTCTACTATGATGGAAAAATTTGGATATACATCTCCAATGCAAGTTCCCGTATTAGAAAAAATAGTTTTAAACCAAGGTTTAGGAAAGGCTATTTCAGATAAGAAGATTATGGAGTCTGCTTTAGAAGAAATGGCACTTATTACTGGACAAAAACCAGTGGTATGTAATTCCAAAAAGGATATCTCTAATTTCAAAGTGAGAAAAGGAATGCCAATTGGTGCGAAAGTTACTTTAAGGAATTTGAAAATGTACGAATTCCTTGATCGTTTAATTGCGCTTGCATTGCCAAGAACTCGTGACTTTAGAGGAATTAGCGCTACGGGCTTTGACGGCCGTGGAAATTACAATATGGGTGTTAAAGAACAAATTATTTTTCCAGAAATTGATATAGATAAAGTAAAAGAAATCAATGGAATGGATATCACTTTTGTAACTTCAGCTAATACTGATGAAGAAGCAAGAGCATTATTAACTGAATTCGGATTACCGTTTAAAAAGTAAGAGAGATGGCAAAAGAATCAATGAAAGCCAGAGAAAGAAAACGTGAAAGAATGGTAGCTAAATACGCTGCCAAACGAGAAGCGTTGAAAGCTGCTGGAGATTGGGAAGGGTTGCAAAAACTACCTGCTAATTCATCTTCTGTGAGATTACACAATAGATGTAAACTTACTGGTCGTCCACGAGGTTATATGAGGAATTTTGGTATTTCAAGAGTTACTTTCAGAGAAATGGCAGTACAAGGATTGATACCTGGAGTTAAAAAAGCAAGTTGGTAACAACACCATTTTAAGAATACGAAAATGAATACAGATCCAATAGCAGATTATCTTACAAGATTGCGCAATGCAATTTCCGCTGGTCACAAAGTGGTAGAGATTCCAGCTTCAAATTTGAAAAAGGAGATTACAAAAATCCTTTTTAACAAAGGGTATATTTTAAATTACAAGTTTGAGGAAGAAGGTCCTCAAGGTTCAATTAAAATTGCGCTTAAATATAGCGGCTCTGAAAAAGTACCTGCTATAAAAGAATTAAAGAGAGTTTCTACTCCAGGTTTGCGTAAGTACTCAAATTCGAAAGAATTACCACGAGTACTTAACGGTTTAGGAGTGGCTATCATTTCGACTTCACAAGGCGTTATGACAGATAAAGAAGCAAGAAAATTAAAAGTAGGTGGAGAAGTTCTTTGCCACGTTTATTAATAATTAGGTAAAACAAAAGAAATGTCACGAATAGGAAAAATGCCTATTTCAATTCCTGAAAACACCACTATCTCCTTAGAGGGAAATGCGGTGCATGTTAAGGGTCCTAAAGGTGAACTTTCGCAAGAACTTTCTGATCATGTTACTCTTGATATTCAAGAGAAACATATTGAAGTTAAGCGTAAAGATGACTCCAAAGAATCAAGAGCAAGACACGGTTTGTTTCGTTCACTGATCAATAACATGGTTATTGGTGTTAATGAAGGTTACAAGAAGGAATTGGAATTAATTGGAGTTGGATTTAGAGCAACAGCTACAGGTCAAAATTTAGAGTTAGTAATCGGATTCTCACATAACGTGTTAATCAATCTACCTGACGAAATTAAAGTTACCGCTACAGGAGAAAGAGGTCAAAACCCAACAGTTGTTTTGGAGTCTCACGATAAGCAACTTATTGGAATGGTTGCTTCTAAAATTCGGTCTCTAAGAAAGCCAGAACCTTATAAAGGCAAAGGAATTAGATATAAAGACGAATATGTTAGAAGAAAAGCTGGTAAATCAGCTGCTAAATAATAGGAATCATGGGATTATCTAAATTAGAGAGAAGAAGAAGAATTAAGAAAAGAATCAGAAAGACCATTACTGGTACTGCTGATATTCCAAGATTGTCTATTTTCAGAAGTAATACGGAGTTTTATGCTCAGGTTATTGATGATAAGTCTGGGAAAACTATTGTGGCTGCAAGTTCTTTAAATAATAAAGATGTAGCAAAAGGAACAAAGTCGGAGCGAGCTGCGGCCCTAGGAAAAGTTTTAGCGGAAAAAGCTAAAGCTGCAGGAGTAGAAAAAGTAAAGTTTGATAGAAACGGATTTTTGTATCACGGGAGAGTAAAATCATTCGCTGAAGCAGCACGAGAAACCGGACTTAATTTCTAAGAAAAATGGCAAACGCGAATATAAAGAGAGTACGATCAAGCGAAATCGAATTAAAAGATAGGCTTGTAAATATCCGAAGAGTTACTAAGGTAACAAAGGGTGGTAGAACGTTCAGTTTTTCTGCATTAGTTGTTGTAGGTGATGAAAATGGTGTTGTTGGCTTTGGAGCTGGCAAGTCAAATGAAGTTACAAGTGCAATTGCAAAGGGAATTGACGATGCTAAGAAGAACCTTGTGAAGGTTCCTATTAACAGAGGTACAATTCCTCATGCGCAAACAGGAAGGTTTAGTGGTTCTTATGTTTTTATGAAACCTGCTTCCAATGGTACCGGCGTTATTGCGGGTGGAGCTATGCGTGCTGTTTTAGAGAGTGTTGGTGTTACAGACGTTTTGGCTAAATCAAAAGGTTCATCTAACCCAACTAATGTTGTAAAGGCCACTGTTAAGGCACTTACAGAACTGAGAGATGCACATACAGTAGCAAATCATAGAGGAGTTGATTTGGACAAAGTGTTTAACGGATAAGCAATACAAAAATGGCAAAAGTTAAAATCACAAAGGTTAAGTCTGCAATCAATAGACCAAGTCGTCAAAAAAAGACCCTTGAAGCTCTTGGACTTAGAAAGATAAATCAAACTGTTGAACTAGAAGCAACCCCTCAAATCATGGGAATGATTAGAAAGGTAAGTCATATGGTTTCTACAGAGGTGAGTAAATAAAATTTGAATATCAGTAATGAAATTACATAATTTAAAACCCGCAAAAGGCGCTACTAAATCTACAAAAAGAATTGGTAGAGGCGAAGGTAGTGGTCACGGTGGAACAGCTACTAGAGGTCATAAAGGTGCAAAGTCACGATCTGGATATTCAAGAAAGATTGGTTTTGAAGGTGGTCAAATGCCACTTCAAAGACGTGTTCCTAAATTTGGATTTACGAATATCAATAGAGTTGAGTATAAAGCAGTAAATCTTTCTACACTTCAGAAGTTGGCTGATGAAAAGAAGCTAACAGAGGTGAATCAGGAAAGTTTGATGGCAAATGGCTTAGTCTCAAAGAATGATTTAGTAAAAGTTTTAGGACATGGTGACCTAAAAGCTAAAATCAAAGTAACTGTGCATGCTTATTCAAAATCTGCAAAAGAAGCTATTGAAGCTGCGGGTGGTGAGGCAAACACGCTTTAATTGATTAGAATAGAAACAGCATGAAGAGAATAATTGAAACATTCAAGAATATTTATCGAATCGAAGAACTTCGTACTCGTATTCTGAATACGCTTGGGTTCTTGTTGATTTATCGACTTGGATCCTTTGTAGTATTGCCTGGTGTTGATTCGGTTGCTCTTCAAGCAGGTGCATCGCAAGCTCAAGGTATAGCCGCATTGTTAAATATGTTTGCAGGCGGTGCTTTTAGTCGAGCTTCGGTTTTTGCATTGGGAATAATGCCTTATATATCTGCCTCTATTGTAATGCAGTTATTAGGTATAGCAATTCCTCAATTTGCAAAGCTTCAGAAAGAGGGTGAGAGCGGTAGAAAGAAAATTACGCAATGGACAAGATTATTGACGATTGCTATTTGTATGGCACAAGCTCCATCTTACATAGCTACTCAAGTACCTGCAAATGCTATAGTAATGGATACTATGTTATTCTGGGTTTCTTCTGTCGTGCTATTGGTTACGGGAACTATGTTCGTTATGTGGCTTGGTGAAAAAATTACAGATAAGGGATTAGGAAATGGTATTTCTTTATTAATCATGATTGGTATCATTGCTAATCTTCCGACTGCCATTGCATTCGAATTCCAATCTCAGATTGGTACAGGTGGCGGTGGTCTAGTTATTTTCCTTATTGAAATTGTATTCCTTCTTTTAGTAACTATTGCTACTATACTTCTGGTGCAAGGGGTGCGAAGGGTACCGGTTAACTTTGCTAAAAATGTAGTAGGAAGTCGTCAGTATGGCGGCGCTCGTCAATACGTTCCGTTGAAGGTAAATGCATCAGGAGTAATGCCCATAATTTTTGCACAAGCATTAATGTTTGTACCAATGACTATAGTTGGGTTCTCTGATTCAGACGCTTTAACTGGTCTAGCTGCGGCATTTGGTGATATAACTGGATTTTGGTATAACTTCATTTTCGCGATTTTAATTATTGCATTTACATATTTCTATACTGCAATTACGGTTAATCCAAACCAGATGGCTGATGATTTAAAAAAGAATGGTGGTTTTGTGCCAGGTATACGTCCGGGTAAGGATACAGCTGAATTTTTAGACACTATAATTTCAAGAATTACATTGCCAGGATCTTTCTTCTTGGCTTTAATTGCAATCCTTCCCGCATTTGCTATGATAGCAGGTGTAAGTACTGGTTTTTCTTACTTTTTTGGAGGAACATCATTATTGATTATGGTGGGGGTTATATTAGATACTTTACAGCAGGTTGAAAGTTATTTGTTAATGCGAGAGTATGACGGATTAATGAAATCTGGTAGAATAAGTGGTCGTTCGTCGGCCAATACGTACGGAGGTATAGCTTAATAATGGGTCAGATCTTTTTAAAGACTGACGAAGAAATTGAGACCCTTCGTGAGAGTTGTTTGCTTGTTGGAAAAACTTTAGCTGAAGTTGCTAAGTTAATTGAGCCGGGAATTTCTACTGAAAAGTTGGACTCCGTGGCAGAAGAGTTTATTAGAGATAATAATGCTGTTCCAGGATTTAAAGGATTGTATGGTTGTCCAAGCACTCTTTTAACATCGGTTAATGAAGCAGTTGTTCATGGTTTACCTAATAAAAACCCATTGAAAGATGGCGATATAGTTTCGGTAGATTGTGGAGTTTTAATGAATGGTTTTTATGGTGACTCTGCTTTTACTTTTGAAGTAGGCGAAGTGACAGTTGAAGTTAAAGAATTGCTAAATGCAACGAAGCAGTGTCTTTATTTAGGTATTGAAGCTGCTATTGTTGGAAATAGAACTGGAGACATAGGGTTTGCAGTTCAAAATTATGCTGAGTCTCAAGGCTACGGAGTGGTTAGGGAATTAGTAGGTCATGGCTTAGGAAGAAGCTTGCACGAAGGTCCAGAAGTTCCGAATTTTGGAAAAGCTGGAAAAGGTAAGCAACTGAAAAAAGGAATGACAATCGCAATCGAACCTATGATAAACATGGGTAAGAAAGGGGTGAAACAGTTAAGTGATGGATGGACAATAGTAACGATAGATGGGAAACCTTCTGCACACTTTGAACATGATATTGCAATTAAAAATGGAAAGGCGGAAATTCTTTCTAGTTTTGAAGAAATAGAAAAAGTACTAAATAAAAATAGATAATAAGTATGGCCAAACAGGCGTCGATAGAACAAGATGGTACAATTATAGAAGCTTTGTCAAATGCAATGTTTCGTGTTGAATTAGAGAACGGTCATGTTATAACGGCGCATATCTCAGGTAAAATGAGGATGCATTATATTAAAATTTTACCAGGGGATAGAGTAAAAGTTGAAATGTCACCATACGATTTAACTAAAGGAAGAATTACATTCAGATACAAATAGAAGGACTGATGAAAGTTAGAGCATCAATAAAGAAGAGAAGTGAGGATTGTAAGATCGTACGCCGTAAAGGCAAATTGTACGTGATTAATAAGAAGAATCCAAAATTTAAACAAAGACAAGGATAATAACTAGATTATGGCTAGGATTGCAGGAATAGATCTACCTAAGGATAAACGAGGAGTTATTGGACTTACCTATATTTATGGTATTGGACCAACAACAGCTGAAAAAATCCTTAATGGAAGTGGTGTGTCATTAGACACAAAAGTTATGGATTGGAATGATGACGAATTGTCAGCCATTCGAAATTACATCAATACTACTCTAAAGGTTGAAGGGGCTTTACGTTCGGAAGTACAATTAAATATCAAGCGGCTAATGGACATTGGTTGTTACCGAGGTATTCGTCATAGAAGCGGATTACCATTGCGTGGACAAAGAACCAAGAATAATAGCCGAACTCGTAAAGGGAAAAGAAAAACTATTGCAAACAAAAAGATTGCAACTAAATAGTAAATAATTATGGCTAAGTCAAGCGCAAAAAAGTTTAAAGTAAAAATTGATTCAGTTGGAGAGGCTCACGTAAAGGCTTCTTTTAATAACATCATTATTACGCTTACCAACTCACAAGGTCAAACGATTTCATGGTCTTCAGCTGGTAAAATGGGATTTAGAGGATCTAAAAAAAATACACCTTACGCTGCTCAACAGGCTGCTCAAGATTGTGCTCAAGTTGCATATGATGCAGGCTTAAGAAAGGTTAAGTTGTTTGTAAAAGGTCCTGGTTCTGGAAGAGAGTCAGCAATTCGTTCTATCCATAATTCTGGAATTCAAGTTACGGAAATTGTTGATGTTACGCCATTGCCACACAATGGTTGTAGACCTCCAAAGAGAAGAAGAGTATAATTAATTATTAATCTAGAAAGGAATTCGATTGTCGAAGGATATGCCTTAATTCATAATCCCTTTCAAAAAAAAGAAAAATGGCTAGATACAGAGGACCAAAGTCCAAAATCGCAAGAAAGTTCGCAGACCCAATTTTTGGGCCGGATAAAGCGCTAGAAAGAAAAGCATACCCTCCTGGGCAACATGGTCCAAACAAAAGGAGAAATAAGAAAAGTGAGTATGCAGTTCAACTTGCTGAAAAGCAAAAAGCAAAATATACTTACGGTATTCTTGAACGTCAATTTGAGAATTTATTTAATAAAGCGTCTCGTACAAAAGGTATTACAGGTGAAAACTTGCTAATGTTTTGTGAAGCTAGATTAGATAACACTGTCTTTAGAATGGGAATTGCTCCAACTCGACGAGGAGGAAGACAATTGGTTGGTCATAGACACATTACAGTAAACGGAAATATTGTAAATATCCCTTCATACACTCTAAGACCAGGCGATGTAGTTTCAGTTAGAGAAAAGTCGAAGTCGCTTGAAGCAATTAGAAACTCGGTAGCATCTTCAGATGTGTCTAAGTTTCCGTGGTTAGATTTTAACCGTGAGAATTTATCAGGAACATATGTACAAAACGCTCAACGATTGGATATTCCAGAGAATATCAAAGAACAATTGATAGTTGAATTGTACTCCAAGTAATCATTAACGTAATCTTTAACAATAAAACATGGCAATCTTAGATTTTCAAAAACCAGATAAAGTCATAATGATCGAATCCGACGAGAAATTTGGGCAATTCGAGTTCAGACCGTTAGAACCAGGATACGGAATTACTGTTGGTAATTCATTAAGAAGAATTTTACTTTCTTCTTTAGAAGGTTTTGCGGTAACTTCTGTAAAGATTGATGGCGTTGATCATGAATTTTCTACCATTAAAGGGGTAGCTGAAGATATTACTGAAATCATTTTGAATTTGAAACAAGTTCGTTTCAAGCAACAAATAGAAGACATTAGCAGTGAAAAAGTGAACATCAAAATTGGTGGTCAAGAGTCTTTAACTGCTGGTGACATAGGACAATATACTTCTGCTTTTCAAGTATTAAATCCAGATCAAATAATTGCAAACATGGATAAAGGCGTTCAGCTTTCTATGGAATTGACAATTAATAAGGGTCGTGGTTATGTGCCTGCTGAGGAGAATAAGGTAGATGGATCTTTAGGAACTATTCCGATTGATTCAATTTTTACTCCTATCAGAAACGTTAAGTACAGTGTAGAGAATTATAGAGTTGAGCAAAAAACTGACTACGAGAAGTTAATAATGGAAATTGAAACAGATGGTTCTGTTCATCCAAAAGAAGCTTTGAAAGAAGGTGCTAAAATCTTAATTCACCACTTTATGCTTTTCTCTGACGAGAAAATCACTTTAGACACTGAAGAAAAAGCTGCTGAAGAAGAATTTGATGAAACTTCATTGCATATGCGTCAATTGCTTAAAACTAAATTGGTTGATTTAGACCTTAGTGTTAGAGCTCTTAATTGTCTTAAGGCTGCTGAGATTGAAACTCTTGGAGATTTAGTGCAGTTTGATAAAAATGACATGCTTAAATTCAGAAACTTTGGTAAGAAGTCACTTACTGAATTGGAAGAGCTGGTAGAAGTTAAAGGATTATCTTTCGGTATGAATTTGTCTAAGTACAAATTAGATAAGGAGTAAAATTAAAGAGTAGCGAACTACGAATTTTAAGTTAAAATGAGACACAATAACAAAACAAAGAGTTTAGGTAGAAAAGCAGGACACCGTCGTGCGTTACTAGCTAACCTTGCTAGTTCTTTAATTGAACACAAAAGAATAAATACTACTCTAGCAAAAGGTAAAGTGCTTAGAACATATGTGGAGCCTCTACTTACAAGAGCTAAAACGGATACGACACATTCACGTCGTGTTGTCTTTAGTTATCTTCAAAACAAAGAGGTGGTTGCCGAATTGTTTAGAGATGTTGCACCAAAGATTGCAGATCGTCCAGGCGGTTATACACGGGTTATCAAAACAGGAACTAGAAAAGGTGATGGTGCTGAAATGTGTATGATTGAGTTGGTAGATTACAATGAAATCTATGGAGCTGAGACTAAGAAGAAAACTACAAGACGAAGAAGAAAAAAATCTGATGACACTGCAACTAAAGCTACAGAAGCAAAGGCAGCAGTAGTTGAAGACGCTGAAGTTGTAGAGGAAACTAAGGTTGAAGAGACAAAGGCTGTTGCAAAGGAAGAAACTCCAGTTGCAAAGGCTGACTCAAATGAAGAAGGAAAGGATAAAGATTAAAATTGATTCTTCATTAAAATAAAACACTTAAAAAGGATAAGGCTAATTTAGCTTTGTCCTTTTTTTTTATCAAATTTTTAAACGACGTATCTAGAATGAAGTACGAACAGAAAAAAGAAGCAGTTTTGTTGCTGGAAGATGGCACCGTTTATAAAGGTTATGCGGTTGGAGCAGTAGGAACTGCAGCTGGTGAAATAGCGTTTAATACAGGCGTATATGGTTATCAGGAAATCTTTACCGATCCATCTTATTTTGGACAAATATTGGTTTTAACCCCTTCTCATGTGGGTAACTATGGAGTTAAAGAAGATGAAGTAGAATCTTCTTCGATTAAGATTGAGGGCTTAGTGTGTAAGAAATTTTCTCAGCATCATTCTAGACCTGGAGCAAGTGATTCTTTACAAGGCTATTTTGAGAAAGACAACAAGGTAGGTATATCAGATGTAGATACGCGGGCAATAACAAGACACATTCGTTCTACCGGTGCTATGAATGCAATTATTTCCAGTGAAATTTTGGATATTGATGTACTAAAGGAAAAGTTAAAAAAAGTTCCAAAAATGGATGGTTTAGAGCTATCCTCTAAAGTATCTACTGAGGACCCATATTTCTTTGGAGACGAAAATGCGGATTTTAAAGTAGCTGTTTTAGATTATGGCGTTAAGCTAAATATACTTCGTTGTTTGGCAGATAGAGGCTGTTATTTAAAAGTATTTCCGTACAACGCATCTATAGAAAAGATTATTGAATGGTCGCCAGATGGTATAATGTTATCAAATGGCCCTGGAGACCCATCTGCAATGCCAAATGAAATAGCAACTGTGGGCGCTATAGTTGAAACACAAATACCTGTTTTTGGAATTTGTTTGGGACATCAAATTCTAGCTTTATCCCAAGGCTTAACTACCAAGAAAATGCACAACGGTCATCGTGGCGTAAATCATCCAGTTAAGAATTTAGAAACCACTAAATGTGAGGTGACTTCGCAAAATCATGGATTTGTTGTGGATTGGGATTCCGCTGAGAAGGCAAATGGAATTACTATTACACACAAACATTTAAATGATGATTCTTTAGCTGGAATTAGATTGGATAATAAAAACGCTTTTTCGGTTCAGTTTCACCCCGAATCCTCTGCAGGCCCTAATGATTCAAGATATTTGTTTGACCAATTCATTGGAAATATTAAAGAAAATAAAGCAGTAAACGCATAGAAATGAGTGTAATAGTTGATATAGTTGCCCGCCAGGTTTTAGATTCACGAGGAAATCCAACGGTAGAAGTTGATGTGATGACTGATACCGGTGCTAAAGGTAGAGCAGCGGTACCAAGTGGGGCCTCAACGGGTATCCACGAAGCAGTAGAGTTAAGAGATTCTGACAGTAAAGCTTATCTTGGAAAAGGAGTTTTAAAAGCGGTTAACAACGTAAATGAAAAGATTTTTGATGCTCTTGCGGGATTAGACGTAACTAATCAAATTGAGATAGATAAAATCATGCTTCAGTTGGATGGAACTTCAAATAAGGCAAGTCTTGGTGCAAATGCTATTTTGGGTGTGTCATTAGCTTGTGCAAAGGCTGCGGCAATGGATCACGGCATGCCTTTGTATCGATATGTTGGAGGTACAAATGCTCGAACTTTACCGGTTCCAATGATGAATATTTTAAACGGAGGCTCTCATGCTGACAATAAAATTGACTTTCAGGAATTCATGGTTATGCCTTTTGGGGCAGATACTTTTTCAGAATCACTTCGAATGGGTGTTGAAGTATTTCATGCATTGAAAGCCGAGTTGAAAAAATCGGGTTACTCAACAAATGTTGGCGATGAGGGAGGTTTTGCTCCAAATTTAGGATCCAATGAAGAGGCTATTGAGTTTGTTCTTAAAGCCATTGAAACTGCTGGATATAAACCAGGAGAAGATATTCACATTGCATTAGACCCAGCATCAAGCGAGTTTTTTAATACAAAAGAGAATTTGTACCATTTTCATAAAAGTGACGGTAGAAAATTATCATCTGAGGAAATGGCTCAGTATTGGACGGACTGGGTAAATAAATATCCCATTGTATCTATAGAAGATGGAATGGCTGAAGATGACTGGTCAGGTTGGAAATCGCTTACAGATAAAGTTGGCTCAAAATGTCAGTTAGTTGGAGACGATTTATTTGTAACAAATACAAATAGATTGCAAGAAGGAATTGATAAAGGCGTAGCAAACTCCATTTTGATAAAAGTGAATCAAATTGGTTCACTTACAGAAACAATAGAAGCCGTTAACTTAGCATCGATTAATTCATATTCCTCTGTTATGAGTCATCGATCTGGAGAAACAGAAGATACTACGATAGCGGACCTTGCGGTTGCTTTGAACACTGGGCAGATAAAAACGGGTTCTGCTTCTCGAAGTGATAGAATTGCCAAGTATAATCAGCTTTTGAGAATCGAGCAAAATTTGGGAGATATGGCTTATTTCCCTGGAAAAAATTTTAAATTTTTAAGCTAAGCTAGTATTTGTAAGTTAGCTGTTTGCGATGTATTTTCGCGATACAGCTAAACCTACACGGTTAACAGTTGTTTTTAATATAGAATTAAAAAGATCAGAAAAAAATGTCAGATAAGGCTACACTTACATACGAAGGCAAAACATACGAGTTGCCAGTTGTTGAAGGAACAGAAAACGAAAAGGGAATTGATATTAGTAAGTTGAGAGCTCTATCGGGGCTAATTACACTTGATCCTGGGTTTAAAAATACTGGTTCTACTAAAAGTGCTATCACCTATCTAGACGGAGAAAATGGGATATTAAGATACAGAGGATACTCTATCGAAGAACTTGCAGAGAATGCTTCTTTCTTAGAGGTAAGCTATTTGATTATATATGGTGAATTGCCGAATAAATCGCAATATGAATTGTTCTGTAAAGAAATTACCGAGCATACCTTGGTGCATGAAGAAATCAAAAATATTTTAGATGGGTTTCCGTCTAATGCACATCCTATGGGTGTATTGTCTTCTTTAATCTCATCTTTAACGGCATTTTACCCAGAGTCTTTAGACCCTAATCGTTCTTCAGAAGAGGTACATTTGAGCATTATTCGCATAATTGCCAAAATACCAACTTTGGCTTCATGGGCATTTAAAAATGAAATTGGACACCCAGTAAATTACCCTGATAATAACTTAGAGTATGGGTCGAATTTCCTTAAAATGATGTTTGCGATTCCTTCTGAGGTTTATAAGCCAGATCCAGTATTAGCGGATGCTTTGAATAAGCTATTAATTCTTCATGCAGATCACGAACAAAATTGTTCAACTGCTACAGTAAGAATTGTAGGATCAAGTCATGCAAGTTTGTATTCTTCGGTTTCAGCTGGTATTTCTGCTCTTTGGGGACCGCTTCACGGTGGAGCTAACCAAGCAGTTATTGAAATGTTGGAAGCAATTAGAGCTGACGGCGGTGATGTTCAGAAGTATATGGACAAAGCAAAAGATAAAGATGATCCATTCCGATTGATGGGTTTTGGTCACAGAGTTTATAAAAACTTTGATCCTAGAGCTAAGATTATTAAGAAAGCTGCCGATTCAGTATTGGCTAAATTAGGAGTGAATGATCCAGTTCTTGAAATTGCTAAGGGACTAGAAGAAGTTGCATTGAAAGATCCATATTTCGTAGAAAGAAAGCTTTATCCAAATGTAGATTTCTACTCGGGGATAATCTACAGAGCAATGGGAATACCTACTCAAATGTTTACGGTTATGTTTGCTTTAGGTCGCCTTCCTGGTTGGATATCTCAATGGAAAGAAATGAGAGAAAACAATGAGCCAATTGGACGTCCAAGACAAATATATACTGGAGCTAATGAGCGATCATTTGTGAATATTGGCGATAGAAAATAAGCTAAAAAGAAAACTATATAAAAGCTTCCTTAATTAAAATAAGGGAGCTTTTTTTTGCTCTAATCTATCGTTATATTTGCTAAGATATAACGCTTGTCTTGAAAGTAAAGGGTAGAATATGGCTTGAACACAATGACCAAATTATTTTGGGCGTTGGTCGCGTTCAATTGTTAGAACAGATAGCAATAGATGGTTCAATAAATAGTGCTTGTAAGTCTTTGAACATGTCATACAAAAAGGCCTGGAAACTTGTGGATTCTATGAATACGGTTGCTGATGAACCCCTAGTCGAAAAAGTAAGTGGGGGTAAAGGAGGAGGAGGCACCCGGGTAACCGATTTTGGAAAAGAAATGATTCAAAAATTTCGAACAGCTGAAGCAAATACTAAGCAGTTTTTTAAATCGGAATCCGAGCAATTTGACTGATGGAATTAGCCTTGTACATATTACTTCCTTTTGTGGCGTTTTTGTATGCTTCAGTTGGTCATGGAGGAGCAAGTGGGTATTTGGCACTTATGGCAATTATGGGAGTTTCAGCTATTTATATGAAGCCAACGGCACTAATTTTAAACCTTTGCGTCGCTGGAGTTGCTTTTCTGCAATTCAGAAGAATGGGCTATTTTAAGTGGAGGTTGTTTTATCCATTTATAATTACTTCAATTCCCGCTGCTTTAATTGGAGGCTACCTTAGCCTTGATGGAGAAATTTACAAGCGAATTCTAGGGGTACTATTGATTTTTGCAGTTATTAGAATGCTTTGGAGGCCAAATGTCGAAAAACAAGAAAACATCAAAATACCCATTTTTTACGGCCTCGTTTCAGGTGCATTAATTGGTTTCTTTTCGGGTTTGATTGGAATAGGGGGCGGAATTATTTTGTCACCACTTATTTTAGTGTTTGGTTGGGCCAGCGTAAAAGAAGCGGCGGCTGTTTCTGCATTGTTTATTTGGGTTAATTCCTTTGCGGGATTAATTGGGCTGTCAATTGCAGGGTTTGAGTTAGAACCAAATTATCTACTGCTAATTGTTTCAGCTGTTGCAGGAGGTCTGGGAGGTGCTTATTTTGGGGGTTCAGTTTTAAATGCAAAGAAGCTGTCCTATCTGCTTGTTGGAGTTTTAACATTGGCTTCAATTAAACTAATAATGTTCTGATGGAAATTCAAGCAGTAATATTGGCTGGAGGGAAAAGCTCTAGAATGGGAACTGATAAAGGTTTGTTAGAGATAGCAGGGAAGCCTATGGTTCAGCATTTAATTGAAACTTTGCAACCATTAGCCGCAAATAGTTGGATCTCAACGTCAAATAAAATGTACATCCAATTTGGCGTTTCATTATTAACGGACGAGTATGATTCAATAGGACCGCTGGGTGGAATTCATATTGCATTGCAAAGAGCAACAACTCCTTTTGTTTTGGTTGTTTCTGTAGATGCGCCTTTTGTGTCAAAGGAATGTATTTTAAAGCTGAAAGGAAGTTGCGAGCAGGATACCATTGTGATTTCTAGGTGCGCTGGAAAACCCTACCCTTTAATTGGCTGTTATCCGGTAACAGCTTTAAAAAAGTTGGAAGAATATATTGATCAAGGAAATAGGTCAGTATTTGGCTTTTTGGAATCACAAAAAGTAAAAGAAATTGAATTTTCTGATCAGTTAAATGACTGTTTTCGAAATATAAATACACCACAAGATTTATCAGAAGTTCAAGGATGAAAGTAAAGATTACATTTTATGGTCAAACTTTGGAGATTGTAAATTCTAGTGAGATTGAAATGGAAATTAGCGAATCGACAATGGCTTATGATATTAGAAATTCGTTAGCAGAGAAGTATCCAAAATTGTCAACTGTTGAGTTGAAACTGGCAGTAAATAATAAGATGATCGCCAATGATTTAAAGTTAAATGATGGCGATGAAATTTCAATTTTACCTCCGTTTTCTGGAGGATAATAATTATGAGTATGGAAAAGAAATTAAGAAAACCAAAACCAATTTTTAAGCAAGGAGCTATTTCAGCAGAATCTATTGGAGTGTCTATTGCAAACCACCAAACGAAAACGGAAATAGGAGCACATAATATTTTTATGGGTCAGGTGCGCGCGGATGAAATAGATGGAAAGAGAGTAATAGCAATAGAATATACAGCAAATGAAGCGTTGGCAAATGAAACTATTTTTGCAATACGAGAGCAAGCATTCGATAATTACGACCTAACCTGTATGCACATTTATCATAGTTTAGGCGAGGTAAAAGCAGGAGAAATATGCCTTTTTATTTTTGTTTCTTCACCGCGACGGGAGGCTGCAAATGAAGCATGCCGATTTATTTTAGAGGCCATTAAAAAGGAAGCTCCAATTTTTGGAAGGGAAATTTTTGAGGACAGTACACATCAATGGAAAAAGAACAGTTAGGGTGAATTAGTTAGTAGCGACGAGTTTTTAGTAACTAGTTGTTAACTGCTAACTAAATACTAATTATTAATAACTAAATAATGTTAGACATAACGCACAAATCAAATACCTTAAGAATAGCAGTAGCTCAGGCAATTGTTCAAGTTTCTAAACAAGAAACAATACAAGCAATTGAAGAAGGTACTGTGCCAAAAGGTGATGTGTTTTCTATGGCAAAAGCTGCGGGACTGCTTGGGGTAAAAAAAACATGGGAAATGATGCCCGATTGTCATCCTTTACCAATTGAGTTTACTGGTATTGAATATGCTATCGAAGGTTTAAATGTCATCATTTCTGTAACCGTAAAAACGATATATAAAACTGGGGTAGAAGTAGAAGCAATGCACGGAGCATCGATAGTTGCATTAACGTTGTACGACATGCTGAAGCCAATTGACAAAGGAGTAGAAATTAATAACATCAAACTGCTATCAAAGAAAGGTGGAAAGTCGGATTGGAAAGATAAGTTTAGAAAGGATTTAACGGCTTCAGTAATTGTTTGCAGTGATACTATATCGGCAGGACAAAAAGAAGATAGAGCAGGGCTGGCAATTTGCGAAAAGCTCAAAACTTTTGATGTGACAATTGAAAATTATTCAATAATACCCGATGAACTAAATCTAATTCAAGCTGAGGTATCCAAATCTAAAAACAAACACGATTTATTGATTTTTACAGGCGGAACGGGAATGTCTGTCCGAGATGTTACTCCAGATGCAGTTCGACCACTTCTAGATAGAGAAATGGCAGGTGTTATGGAAGCAGCTCGGTCTTATGGGCAAGAACGAACACCGTTTTCAATGCTTTCGCGCGGTGTTGCGGGAACTGCTGGAAGAACAGTAGTATTGACTTTACCAGGATCAACTAAAGGTGCGTCAGAAACTATGGACGCTTTGTTTCCGGCATTACTTCACATTTTTAAAATTATTGGCGGCGGTAGGCACGATTAAGGTTCTTCAATTTTTAAAATACTCCTTTTAAAAGTTCTATTTAATTGATCTTTTGTTGCTGCAGAAAGTGGGTTGTTTTTGATATGAATCAGTTTTAGTTTTAGGCTATAAAACTCGTTGGGAAGTTTGCTGATCTCATTGCCATTCAAATTAATTTCCTTTAGTTTTTTTAGATTTCCGATAGTGGGACTGATGTTCAGTAAACTGCAACCTTCTAAGTTTAAGTGACGTAATTTTTTTAATTCAGAGAGTTTAATAAATGGATCGTCAGATTGCAAGCTTATGCTGCTTAAGTTAAAGTCCACCAAAATGGGGTAAAGCGCAGGATTGAAACTTGCCCAATCTAATTCATTGTCGCTAACTGAAAGTTTTATCAATTTATTAAGGCGCTCATTTTCTGGAAATGAAACAAAACCTGTGTGATAGAGGGTTAAGGTTTCTAGTTGTTTTCCTTCTCTAAAAATAGCAGCATGATTTTGTATTGGATTATTATCTATGTAAAGGAACTTAAGCGTAGATGGGAAAACCTCTCCTTCGGGTATTTTTGCAATAAAATTGTAGCGTAAATAAAGTTCTTCTACTACAAAATGAAAGTTTCCCAGTTGCGGAAAAAGGATAAGTTGATTGTTGTCGAGGTTAAGTCTTTTAAGAAAAGTAAGGCTATTACGTCCAATTGAAAACTCTTTAATTCTATTATTGGCAATATCCAGCATTACCACATTCTGAAATTTATTGGGCATTATATCTACCTTCTGGATATTATTATCACTAAGAATTATGGAACGTAAGTTTGGGAACTTATACAACTGTTCTGGAAATTCGGTTAATTTTCGATTTCTTAAATCTATATTGTACACCGATTCAGGCTCGCGCAAAGCAAAACTTAAACTTGTATAAACCCTATTTTCAATAGTTTCGTCTAGTCCATTATAATAATATTGGCAACGAGCTGAATAGCTTATAGAGAGTAAAAACAGAAAACTTAGTATTCGGAAAGCAATCATAATATAAGAAGTGGTAAAGGTAAGTAAGCAAATTTTTAAAAGTGTTGGATATATCATTTTGATCCTTCTGGTTTTTTCGGCTTTACCTTATTCCAAACAAATTAGGATTGCACAGATGCCACTTAAAATTGGTGGGATTATTCCTGCTGATTTTGGAGATGTAATTATTGTTCCGGGAAGTGGCTGCAATCCAGGTCGAGGAACCGAAGAACGTTTGAATTTAGCTAGTTCTCTTTACCAAATTAAAAAGAGAAAGGTTATTCTTTCAGAAGGCACTTGTTTTCCGCATGAACGTAAGGGTTTTATTAAGCGGATGACTACCGAATGGAAAATTGATTTAGAAGATATTATTTGGGATACCTTGAGTTTGACTACTCAAGACAATATCAAGAATTCGCAGATTTTAGCTAAGGACTATGACTGCAAAAATGCGGTTGTATGCACTTCTCCATTTCATCAGATGCGCTGTGGAATATTGATGTTCAAACATTGGGTTGGTGACTTTAAAATTGCCGCAATGCCAAAGGATATGCTTGAGATGGAAAAAGAACAAGTGTATATTGATCAAAGGGGTAAAACCTTAAAAGAAGAGTATTTAAAGAGCATATATGAGCTTGTTTTCTTCTTTTCAACTGAAAAGTAAAGCAGGTTTTATTTGTTTCTTTTGCAGACAACGAGCATCATTTCTTCAAGTTAAACCTGGAGCTAATGGGCGTGTTTTTGATTAAAGAGACAACCAGTCCGTACTGCAATAAGTGGCTTTTCATGGTGTTGCAGATGTCCTTTATTTATCAGTAAAGCTTAAAACAGTTCGAGCTAACTAATTCTGAGGTTTGGGTTTGTTATGGGAGTTAGAGTTGTTTCCTGAATTATTCCCTTTGTTTTTGTTTTTAAACCACGGTTTTTTGCCTCCTTTGGCTTGCGGACGTTTTCCCTTAAAGTTTCGATTATTTCCTCCGCCACCTTTTCCTTTTTTTGAACCAATTTGAGATTTCGGGTCATATTTAGGACTTTCTCCTATTTCAGGTGGTGTGTCTAATTTGTCAAGAGTTCTTTCTATAAGTTCTTCAACATTCATCATCTTCAGTTGGTCATCTTCATTTACAAATGAAATGGCTGTACCTTTTGACTCAGCACGGGCGGTACGCCCAATTCTGTGCACATAATCTGCAGCATCATTTGGCATGTCAAAATTCATGACATGACTTAGTCCTTGAATATCAATTCCACGACTTAAGACGTCAGTAGCAACTAATATTTTGATATTACCAGCTTTAAAGTCTCTTAATCGCTCTTGACGTTCAGATTGTTCTCTTCCCGAGTGCAAACTCTTTATAGAATGCCCATCCTTAATTAATGCTCTTTCAATTTGATCAACCATCTCTTTTCGAGAGGCGAAAATGATCATGTTCTGAATGTCTTCGTTTTTTAGAATATGAGACGCAAGCGCTAGTTTGTTTGGATTGTAAACGTTATAAATAACTTGATTTACTCCTTCAGCTGGCTTGGCTATTGCCAAATTAATTTGTTCAGGTTCTTTTAGAATTTGCTTTGCAAGCACCCTGATTTGGGTTGCCATTGTAGCCGAGAACATTAAAGTTTGCCTGTTTTTGGGAGTTTTATCAATGATTTTAGTGATGTCATCAATAAACCCCATGTCTAACATACGATCTGCTTCATCAAGGACTAACATCTCTAATCCAGATAGGTCAACATAACCCAAATTCATATGGGCCATCAATCTACCAGGTGTTGCGATGATTAAATCGGCTCCTTGCTCTATTGCAGTTTTTTGCTGAGAAAAATCACCGCCTTCACCACCACCAAATACGGGAATAGAACTAATTCCTAAAAAGTATCCAATGGCTTGAACTTGCTCATCAATCTGCACGGCTAGTTCCCTAGTTGGAACTATTATTAGTGTTCTTACTTTATCATTTTTCGATTGGGTAATTTTCTCCAACATTGGAATAAGAAAGGCGGCTGTTTTTCCAGTACCTGTTTGAGCGCACCCAATAACATCTTTTCCGTCTAAAATAACTGGTATTGCTTGGTCTTGTATAGGGGTGCAATTTTCAAACCCCATATATCCGACAGCTTCTTTTAGGCTGTCAGAGATTTTTAATTCGTCAAATTTCATGTGTATTTATTAATGACTTTTTTCGTCATATAGAACTCACAAATAAAAACAATCCTTTTTAAAAGGAATGATAGTTTTTAATATGTCGTTTCATTGATGCCAAAGATGGGGTAAAATCTTTAGTAATTTCTTTTTAGCTTAAGCATATAACAAAGCAGACTAGTTAATTGCACTAACTTCTTCTGCAAATTTGAATATTAAGCTTTCAAAAACATGTTTTTATCATAGTTTTTTTGGTGAAATCAATCTTGTGTCTTTTAATTGATTCGACCTAAAATGCACTAGATTTTTCTAAATAATGACCAAAAGGGGCCTTCGAATATTAATAGTGGTTTTACTTAATATAAAAACGCTGGTTCACCACTTTTACATGCAACATCGCTGGGTTCTGCCGGCAAGATACAGGTAGATACAATGCCCGTTTTACGGTTATATTCTTCCTCAAGTTCAGTATATTCTTTTACTTTTTGCAAAAAATCCGCTACATCCAGTTCAGTGGAGTAAGCGATATACCCTTGAGGCCCCCCACAAGCTTTAGATCCATATGCGGTATACTCCCATATAGAAGAATCAGTACAAGTTTTAGAGTTTGACAAGCTGTTTATTTCCTCAAAACGCAGGTTTAACTCATAGCAAAGTGGCTCAGATTCTTCAATCACCTCCACTGGATCTTCTCGTTTACATGCAATGGAAAGAAGTAATAATCCAAAAAATAATGTTCGATACATAATGGCTATCGTTCTGCGATTTCTTTAATCTGCTCTATCATAGTGCATAAACCACTCTCGGTATGTTTTCTTTTTTCTTCAGTCGGGAAACCTTCTTGATGCCATGTGAATTTTACTTTTCCTTCTGAAAGTTGTTCAATTCGATAGGTAACAATGAAATAATTTTCAATTTTACCTTCAGTGCCTGACATACTGCTCCAGTAGTTGTATTTAAGCAATTCATTTTCCTTTACTTCAAGTACGTTGCCTTTGTCATTGTAAACATGACCTTCGTAATTGCCTTGAAAAACTATTGGGCTTCCAACTTTCCAATCAGTGTTCGTTTCGGTCCCGTACAGGTAAACCTTTATTTTTTCAGGATTTGTCATTGTGTCCCAAACTGATTCGCAAGTTGCATTAATTTCTATGCTTTGTGAGGCTTTAAGTGCGGTATTCATAGTGAGAGTTTGCGACTAATTTAAGAACAAAACGGTCACTCGACCTTATTGCGCCTTTTCAAACAATCCAGTATCGTCTAGCACATACTCTAAAATAGGTCGACATTTGTTTTTACAAGCAGGATAAAATTTCAAGTGCTCACGTTCTTTACTTTTTGGAGTATTTCCCCACCAAAATTCAGTAATAGCAATTGGTTTTAAATTGTGCTCAATAGCATATTGTAACAGCTTAGGAGCGGCACATTCTCCTGCTGCGGCTGGAGGAGAGCCTTGAACCGAATTTTCAAATATTTCCAATACGTTTTTTGTTGCTCCGTGGATGTTTGTAAATTGGTAATTCTCGAAAAGTCGCTGTTGTAGCAAATATGATTTTTGCTTTCTCCTTTCTTTAAGAACACTGATTTCCTTTAGGTCTGATGCCTTTTTGATTTCATTGCTCAGTTCTGTTAATTCAGTCATGCCCTTATTGATAAAAAAATCATCGGTAGCATCATCAAACACAGATGGAACAAATTCTTTGCAAACTACATCAATTGCTATTTTCCCAGAAACAGTTCCCAAATAGCCAAAGCTTTTGTCTGCTTTTTGAATCACCAAAACCCCAAACATTTTTCCTTTTTGGCAGCTGAAGTCGTAGTTCCATTTTGGAATTTCTGATTCAATAAAGTCTTGAAATTCTTTAGCAGCAATTTGCCCAATTTCTGGAATAAACGTCCCAAATGGGTTGTTGAGGTCTTTTGGAATTTCAAGGTTTGAAATGTCCGATTTGAAGTTAAAAACAAGTTGATGTTTCACATCGCAAAAATGGCTCAAATTCAGTTGATTATTTCCAGATATCAAATAGCGTTACACAACAGTCTCCGGAATAATATTAAAACGTAGTTGAATTTAAATACTCTAAAAATGCATCCGACCGAGATATAAATCCATTGTCTATAACGTAAAATGAAATAAATAAAAGGGCAAAACCAATCACCATTCCTTTGTAGTAACCTGGTACACCAAAGAATAAAACGGTAAGTGATAAAATTGCCAGGATTGGATAAATCTTCATTAAGGTTTTTCCTGCCTTGTTATCGTTGATGTGTTTCTCTTTTTCCAGCACTATTGCCTCAGCTTTTGATTTTTCAAATTGAGCAATGCTTTCTGCTGCGTGGGCTGGCCGAGAATATAGAATATAACTTCCGTAGCCAACCAAAGCAACGACCAAAATCCCAAACGGAATAATAGCACCGCGGAGCAGTTCGTTTTCACTTCTAATAATTCCGAAGAATGCAATAATTACCAGAATTCCAATTCCAATCATTATGCGACCTTGTAAAACTTCGTTTTTTGCCCAAGTGTTCGTGTATTCAATAAAATTCATAGCCTTTTAATTTTAGGTATTCTAGCCATAAATTTAGATGACGAATTCAGTTTGAAGATTCAATACTGTCTTTTTTGAATTTATAATCCTTATGGCAATCGTAACAATGGTACTTGCTGGAAAATATTGGAATTGGTATTCCTAGAACCACCCAAATTACTAACGAAAGTTTACCATTGAATTTTTTACCATCAATATTTCCCGAGTCACAAACTTGACATTTGATGTTAGACTCAGAATAATTTACGTTTAAGTCGTTCGAGTCTTTTAGAATTTGAATGGCCTGCTTGACATCTTGTTCTTGAACTTCTAACTTGACTCCGCCAATAGCATTGGAGTAAAAATTATGAACCTGAACCGTCAACTCATCACGCACAAAACACTCAATGCCATGAGCTTCCAGCTTGCTCCTAGAAATAGCCATTTCATGCGGGTAGCTGTATGTTGCAATGGTGATGAGTTTCATTTTGGTGAAACCACCTAATAACAATACTTATTCGCATCAATCATTTTACTAGCAATCATTTGCCTGGCCATTTTAGGATTAAAAGCTTGCACTTTGGTAAAGCGTTTTATGCCCATCAATTGCATGCGCAATTCATCGCCTTCAGCAAAAGAGTTGAGTGCGTCCTTACCCGCTTTATTGATTTTATCGGCAACGTCGTAAATGTAGGTTTGTACCATTGCAATTTGCTCCTGTACGTTTTCTTCGCCTTTTAACGTTGCCAGTTTTTCAACTCTTAGCAACACACTTTCTGCTGCATAAGTCCAAATGGCCATATCGGCTACGTTCATCAAAATCTCTTGTTCCTTGGACAAGGTCATCATCAATTTTTGAGCGGCAGAACCAGCAACCATTAACGCTGATTTTTTGAAATTCTGAACGTACTTTTTCTCTTTTTCAAACAAAGCATCACCGGGTTCAGAGAAATCGGGAATAGACATCAGTTCGTCGGCAACTTTCATGGCTGGTCCCATTAAATCCAATTCGCCTTTCATGGCTTTTTTGAGCAGCATATCTACAATCAACATACGGTTGATTTCGTTTGTGCCTTCAAATATTCTATTGATTCGTGCATCGCGGTAGGCTCTATCCATTGGGGCTTCTGCCGAATATCCCATTCCACCATAGATTTGAACGCCTTCGTCCATCACGTAATCTGTAACTTCTGAACCCAATACTTTTAAAATAGCGGCTTCGGCGGCAAACTGTTCAACACCTTTCAAGAGGGCAGAGGCATGATCCATTCCGTCTGCTTCTAGTGCTTTTATTGCATTGCCCATATCTCGTGTGCAACGATACAATGCAGATTCTAAAACGAAGGTTTGTATTGCTTGTTCGGCGATTTTGTGTCTTATGGCACCATACTTAGAAATGGATCTTCCAAATTGACTGCGCTCGTTTGCATAGTTCACCGAAATGTCAATGCCTTTTTTACAGCCACCTAGACATGCGCCTGCTAGTTTTATTCTTCCAATATTTAAAATATTCAAGGCGATTTTAAAACCTTTTCCTGGTTCTGAAAGTAGGTTTTCAACGGGTACTTTGCAATTTTCAAAAAACACCTGAACAGTAGAAGAACCTTTGATGCCCATTTTCTTTTCTTCGGCTCCAAATGAAATGCCTTCGTAACCGCGCTCTACAATAAAAGCAGAAAGATTTTCATCGTCTCCAATTTTTGCAAAAACAGTGTACACATCTGCAAAACCGCCATTGGTAATCCACATTTTTTGACCGTTGATGAGGTAATGTTTTCCGTCTTCAGTAAGTGTTGCTTTGGTCTTCCCAGAATTGGCATCAGAACCAGAGCTAGGTTCAGTCAAACAATAAGAAGCCTTCCATTCAGCCGTAGCTAATTTTGGAATGTATTTGTCTTTTTGAGCTTTGTTTCCGTAATACAGAATAGGCAAGGTTCCGATTCCTGAATGTGCTGAAAAGGCAACTGCAAAAGAATACCCGGCTCCAGTAACTTCCGTAACCAACATTCCAGTTACGAAGTCTTTTGCCATTCCACCATATTCTTCTGGAATAGATACGCTAAGCATACCCAGTTCGCCTGCTTTATCAAGCAAAGAGGGCATTAACCCTTCTTCCATAGAATCGATGCGTTCTAGATTGGGAAATACTTCTTGCTCCAAAAAATCATTACAAGTTTGAGCAATCATCAATTGTTCTTCATCCCACTCTTCAGGAATAAAAATATTTTTCGCCTCTGTTTCTTTTATTAAGAATTCTCCACCTTTTATGCTCATACTTCGCTTTTTAGGTACAACGTTTCAAGTATTACGTATTACGTTTGGTCGCTTCTGATTAGCGTAATACGTTGTACGTTTTTTCGTTGTACGCAGATTAATTAATTAGTTCGTAAACACCAGCTGCTCCTTGCCCGGTTCCTACACACATGGTAACAATGCCGTATTTCTGTTTTCTTCTTCTCATTTCATCAAACAACTGCACCGATAATTTTGCACCGGTACAACCCAATGGATGACCTAAGGCAATAGCGCCTCCGTTTACATTTACGATATCAGGATTCAATCCCAATTCTCGAATAACGGCAACGCTCTGAGAAGCAAATGCCTCGTTCAACTCTATTTGTTCAATATCATTTAAAGTGAGACCCGCTTGCTTTAATGCTTTCGGAACCGCTGCTAATGGGCCCATTCCCATAATTTTTGGTTCTACTCCAACTGGAGCATACGATGCTAATCGTGCAATCGGTTTAAGCCCAAGTTCGTTTACCATACGCTCACTCATTACGATTGCAAAGGCAGCTCCGTCACTAGTTTGAGAGGAGTTCCCTGCCGTTACGGACCCCGTTGCATTAAAGACCGGGCGTAACTTAGCCAATACTTCAGTCTTTGTATTCGGTCGAACGCCTTCGTCGGTATCTACGGTATACGTTCTAGTTTCTCTTTTTCCGTCTTTCAAGAACGTTTCTTCTACTTCAATTGGAATAATTCCATCTTTAAAGTTTCCGTTTTTTATTGCTTCTGCGGCCTTGCGATGCGAATGAAATGCAAATTCATCTTGTTCTTCTCTTGATATTTTAAAACGCTGCGCAACCTCCTCAGCTGTCAATCCCATTCCCCAATACCAGCCTGGGTTTTCTTTTCCAACTTTGTGATTTGGAACAACTCTCCAGCCACCCATAGGAATAAGGCTCATACTTTCAGCTCCTCCAGCAATAATGCAATCTGCCATTCCAGCTCGAATTTTTGCTGTTGCAATAGCAATGGTTTCCAATCCAGAACTGCAATATCTATTAACTGTCTGGCCAGGAATTTTATCGGAATCAAAACTCATAAGAGAAATCAATCGACCAACGTTTAGTCCTTGTTCAGCTTCCGGCATTGCATTACCCACGATTAAATCGTCTATTCGGTCAACTTCCAATCCAGGAACCTCAGCCATCAATCCTTTAATAACTTGAGCGGCTAAATCATCAGGGCGTAGAAATCTAAATCCACCTTTGTTTGCTTTGCCAACGGCTGATCGTTTAGCACTAACTATATAAGCATCCATATTTTTCGTATTAGGTATAACGTATAACGCACAAAGTATTACGCGTGTGGCGTTCTACTTTTGTACTGTTCTTTTTAATTTAAAAATCATGTTCATTATTTTGTTCAGCCTGTCAAGTTGCTTAACAAGGTCTTCTCGCTTAACGTATTTAAGCCGAATTGCAATTTCTAATTGAGTATCGACTTCACAACAAGAAGCAAAGGCGATTCCAAGAAACTGTTTGAATTCACCAGGATTGTTCCTTCCTGCTCCTTCTGCAATATTTGAGGGAACAGAAACGGCAGCCCTTCTAAGTTGATTGGAAAGTGCAAATTTTTCAGAATCTGGGAATGCAGAAACAATTTTATAGACTTCTTCGACCATATCCATAGCCTCCTGCCATACTCTAAGTTCCTTGTACTTGTTCATTTCTATTATTCCTATTTCTAAATTTCAGTAAGCAATTAACGTAATACGTAAGCCGTTGTAAGTAATACGTTGTAAATTAATTACGTAACACTTTTCCCGTCTTAATTATACTCTGCAATCGCTCCAAAGTTTTCCTTTCTGCGCACAACTCTAGAAAAGCTCGTCTTTCCATATCTAATAAATATTGCTCGCTTACTTGTGTTTCTTCCGATAAATCACCACCACAAAGAACCCATCCTAATTTCTCAGAAATCAATTGATCGTGTTCTGACATGTAATTTCCTGATTTCATAGAATCTGCCCCGACATAGACAATACCCAATCCTTCTTGACCCAATACCGTAATGTCTGTTCGTTTTTGAGGTTGAGTGTATCCGTTTCTAGCCAATTGCAGAGCAGATTCTTTTGCTCTTTTGAGTTGCAATTTTCTACTTACAACAATTTCATCAATGCCTTCTCTCAAGTATCCTAAATCAAATGCTTCGTATGCGGAGGTTGAAACTTTTGCTTGTCCAATCGTCAGGAACTTGTTTCTAAGCGTATTGATTTTTACATCCCCGTCTCGAAATGCATCGCTGCATCGTAATGCAAATTCTTTGCTGCCACCGCCGCCGGGAATAACTCCAACTCCAAATTCAACTAAGCCCATGTACAATTCTGCATGCGCCACTACTTTATCAGCGTGCATGCTCATTTCGCAACCGCCACCAAGTGCCAGGTTGTGAGGTGCTACAATAACAGGAATGGAAGAATGTAGCACGCGCATCATGGTATTTTGGAATGCCCGAATCGCGAAATCGAGTTCGTCGTATTCTTGCTCGACAGCCATCATGAATATCATTCCGACATTGGCACCTGCGGAGAAATTGTCACCAGTATTCGATATTACGAGTCCATCATATTCAGCTTCAGCTAAATCAATAGCTTTATTTATTCCAGCTAAAACTTCACCACCAATGGTGTTCATTTTTGTGTGGAATTCTAGGTTTATAATTCCATCTCCAATATCCGTGATGGTGGTCCCTGAATTTTTCCAAATAGTGTTTGATTCTCGAATAACATTTAGATCTAAAATCTGATCCGCACCTGGAACTAGTTTCTGAGATTTACTTGAGATATCATAAAATGACTTTGAGCCTTCAATACTTGAATAGAAAGACGTTGAGCTAGCAACTAACATTTCTTCTACCCATGGAGCAGGGGAGTAGCCTTCTGCTTTCATTTGTTTTAAAGTCGCCTCAACACCTAAAACATCCCAAGTGGCAAACGGCCCTAATTTGTAACCAAAACCTGCACAAACTGCATCATCGATTTTGTACAATTCATCTGAAATTTCAGGAATGCGATTCGATGCATATTCCAACATTGAGAAGAACATTTTGCGGTAGAATTCTCCTGCTTTATCTTTTCCTTTAAGCAGCATTGGAAGACGCTTTTTTAAGTCTTCCACAGGCTTAGTCATTTCCAGTGTAGCAAATTTTGCCCTTTGCTTAGGTTCGTATTCTAGAGTATTGAGGTTTAGAGATAGAATTTGAGACTTACCTTTATCATCCTTTACTTTCTTATAAAACCCCTGATTTGTCTTACTTCCCAACCAGCCATTTTCGACCATTTTTGAAACGTAACTCGGAATTTTGAATGTATCAATTTTTTCATCTTTTGGTGCGGCAGACTTTAAGCCATTCGCAACGTGAACTAAGGTGTCAAGTCCAACCACATCGCAGGTACGGAAAGTTGCAGACTTTGGTCGTCCAATAACAGGACCTGTAAGTTTATCAACTTCATCAACCGTAAGCCCCATTTCTTCTACAATGTGAAACAATGCCATTATGGAGAAAACACCAACACGGTTTGCAATAAAAGCCGGAGTGTCTTTGCAGAGTACTGTTTCTTTTCCTAAAAAGCGCTGTCCGTAATCCATTAGAAATTCAGTAACCTCTGGGTTGGTATAATCCGTTGGAATAATTTCTAATAAAGGTAAATAGCGAGGAGGGTTGAAAAAGTGAGTCCCACAGAAATGCTTTTTGAAATCTTCTGTGCGTCCTTCTGTCATTAAATGAATTGGAATGCCAGACGTGTTTGAAGTGATAAGCGTTCCAGGAGAGCGAACAGCTTCAATTCTCTCAAATAGAGATTTTTTAATATCTAGGTTTTCAATAATTACTTCGAGAACCCAATCGCAGTCTTTTATTTTATCTAGATCATCTGTAAAGTTACCGGTCGAAATTCTATTTGCAAATGACTTTCGATAAATAGGGGAGGGATTGCTTTTCAAAGCAAATTGAAGTGAATCGTTAACGATTCGATTTCGTACCGCCTTATCATCAATAGTTAGATCTGCTTTTTTTTCCGTGTCATTTGCTTCTTTGGGAACAATATCCATTAGAATTACTTCCAGTCCTACATTTGCGAAGTGGCAGGCAATTCTTGATCCCATTACACCGGAGCCGAGAACGGCTACTTTTTTAATTCTTCGTTTCGTCATATTGTGGTAGTGCTTCAAAGATGTTTTCGTTACTTAACACGCTATTAATTATTTCCATGACCTCAAAGAATTTTTTCTTCTGTGAAGCCGATATTTTTTTATCCAGATAATCATTAAAGTGAAGAACCGCTTCGCGCGATGCCTCACGTTTTTTTCTCCCTAATTCACTTAAACAGATATGTACTTTTCTACGATCGATTTCATTGGATTGTTTGAAAATGTACCCCTTTTTTTCCATGGACTTTAGGGTTCTGGTTAAACTTCCTGGTTCCATTCCAATTTTAGGCCCTAGTTGTGTGCTGGGCGTGCCGTTTTCTTGATCGATATTCAAGAGGACATAACCCATGGTCATGGTTAAATCATGTCTTGAAGCAATAATATTGTAATGCCTTTGCACGCCATGCCAAGACCAACGGAGAGGATAATCGAAAGTTTCTTCGGGTTTCATGCTTCCAAAGCTAACTAAATTTACTATGCGCGCATAGTAAAAATGTTAATTTTTTTATCCTTCGAAAGTGAGGGAGACCAAGAAAACTCTTGATCGAATTCGGTCAATTGGATTTGCGAATAATGTGTTGTCTTGAATAAGTTGATCACCTAAGCCCATGGATAGCTTGAATTCTGGACTGAATTTGAAATATTGCAAGAAAAAGTCAAAACCAAAACCTACTTGATAGTGATAAGTGTTTTTTGATAGTTTGATAACAATATCATCAGGATTTGATGAGTTGTTTCTTGAGTCTTCTTGGCTTACTAGGTCGTAACTGTACATGAATCCACCCAGCACGTATGCCGCAAAATTATTGTCTCTTGCACTTCTTAGTTTTAGATTTAATGGAAAATCAAGGTAGGTGCTTTCCACGGGTTTGGAAAACTTTTGATCTACTTCTCCTCTAAAAGAACGAAATTCATATTGAACGTTTCTTTGAGAAAATGACAGAGTAGGTATAAATCTTAGATTGAAGTGTGGACCCAAATGAAGGTCAGTTACGATACCTAAATTAAAGCCCAACTGAGGATCGACTTCTAATCTTTTGAGTGAATCGTTTCTGGAAAGGTCATAATCGATGGTAAAGTCTGAAGAGTTAATGCCCAACGAAAACCCAAAGTGCATAAACTTGTCATCAAATGTAGAAAGGTTACTAATTTTCGTTCTGGTATATCTATTGCGTTGAGCGAAAACAGATATGCTTGTCATTAAAACAGCAAACACAATTATATTTCTAATCGTTTTCAAACCTTTCTTAGTCTTTTTCAGCCAAATATATGCTGGCAATTCCAAACGTTAACGGGAAAGCCTTGATATTGGTATAACCAACTTTATCCATTATTTTGACAAAAGCAGCTCCGTAAGGGAATGCGTCCACAGATTCGGGCAGGTAAGTATAGGCCCGAGCGTCTTTTGAAATCAACTTTCCTATTCCTGGAAGAATATTTTTAAAATAGAAATTATATAACTGTTTTATTGGAAAGGCCTGAGGTTTACTAAACTCTATTATCGCAACAGCGCCTTTAGGTTTAAGCACTCTTCGCATATCGGATAGCCCTTTTTCTAAATCCTCAAAATTTCTTACTCCAAAAGAAACCGTTATTGCGTCAAAGGTATTGGTCTCAAATGGAAGGTTTTCAGAATCTCCGTATTGAAATGAAATCTTGTCTTGATGACCTTTCTTTTTTATTTTTTCAACTCCCACTGCTAGCATATCACGACTAATGTCGGCTCCAATGATTTTGTTAGGATTAAGAGCTAATGCTTCTAGGGCAAAATCACCCGTACCGGTAGCAATATCGAGCATTTGCTTTGGCTGATAAGGTTTTAACAATCGAATTGCTTTTTTGCGCCAAAGAATATCGATTCCCAATGATAAAATGTGATTCAGGAAATCGTATTTGTGCGCAATGTTGTCAAACATTTCGGCTACCTGTTCCTTTTTGGTAGTATCTGTTTTTTTATAGGGCGTTACTTGTGACATTATTTGTTTTTAAATGATAGACAAAGTTTCGTCCAACAAGTTTTGTTTATCGATAGAAACTACACCAGTATTTTCGCACACCAATCCGCCTGCAAGGTTTGAAACTTGTGCTAGAATTGAAGTGTTCAATTTTGCAGCTAAACACAAAGTAGCAACTGCAATAACAGTGTCTCCAGCACCACTAACATCTGAGATGTTTCTGATATGTGCTGGAAAGGTTTTATTGCTTTTTCTGTCTGAGATAAAGACGCCTTTTTCGGATAAGGTTATCAATGATATTTCATGATTTAGTTTGGATCTTAGTTGCACATCAGCTTCAAGAATGGCATTATGTTCTTTTGGGATTTTGATGCCAAGGCCATCTCCTAGCTCTTTAAAATTTGGCTTAAACAACGTGACATTTTTATAGTCTAAGAAACGTTCTCTTTTTGGGTCAACAGCAATAGGAATTTTAATTTTATTGCCCAACTTAACCACTCGTTGAATTAGTCCGCTGGTTATGCTGCCCTTATCGTAATCTTCAAAAATTATCGCAGAAATATTTTCTGTTTCGATTAAATTTTTAATTCGAGAGAACAGGGTGTCTTCATCAGCTTTAAGCAAAGGCTCGATAATTTCTTCATCTACACGAGCAATTTGCCTACCTCCACTTATTATTCTTGTTTTAACGGTTGTCACTCTATGCAGAGACTGCACGATACCGGCATTATCCAAACCATCATTCACCATCAGGTCATTAAACTGCTCACCCGGCGAATCGTTTCCTATCACAGAGCATAAAATTGGTTTAGCGCCCATAGATTTTATGTTTCTGGCTACATTGGCTGCACCTCCAAGACGATATTCTCTTTTTTCAACATCAACCACTGGCACGGGTGCTTCTGGTGACATTCTATTCACTGTTCCATATACATATGCATCTATCATGGCATCGCCAATAATAAGCACTGTCATGTGGTTGAATGACTCAAAAGCATTTTTGATTTTTTTATTCATGGATGTTCAGTGAAGTTTATCTAAAGCCTTTTTGATGCGATTTCCGGCTTCAATTAAATCTTTCTCAGATGTAGCATAAGATAAGCGGATACATTCTGGGTTTCCAAATGCACTTCCTGTAACTAGCGCAACTCTTGCATCCTCTAATAGATACATGCAAAGGTCATCTGCGTTTTTTAGGATTTTCCCATTTACCTGTTTGCCAAAGAAGTATTGTACGTCTGGAAATAGATAAAATGCTCCCGTTGGTGCGTTGCATCTCATGCCTTTTATACTTCCAAGTTTTTCAAGCATTAAATCCCTGCGTTTTAGAAAAATATTTTTCATTTCATCAACAACAGATGGATTAGCTTCAACGGCAGCTTGAGCAGCTTTTTGAGCAATGGAAGAAGGGGCCGATGTTATTTGTCCTTGCATTTTTGCAACGGCTTTTGCAATCCACAATGGAGCTCCGATATAACCTATTCTCCATCCAGTCATTGCGAATCCTTTAGAAACACCATTAACTGTAATTACTTGGTTGTACAGGTCCTTAAAGCTCGCGATTGAAAAGTGGTCTTCTCCGAAGTTTATGAGTTCGTATATTTCATCTGCTATTACAAAAACACCTGGGTGATTAACCAGTACGTTTTTTAACGATTCAAGTTCATCTTTGCTGTATACCGAACCACTAGGGTTGCAAGGTGAGCTGAACATTAGCATTTTGGTTTTTTCGGTAATCGCTTTTTCCAGCTGATCGGCTGTGATTTTAAAGTCGGTTTCTACATTTGCATTAATAAATACAGGCACTCCTCCTGCCAATTTTATTATTTCTACATAACTCACCCAATATGGTGTGGGCACAAGAACTTCGTCTCCATCATTAACCAAGCTTAGTAATACGTTCGCTAGGGATTGTTTTGCTCCATTAGAAACCACAATTTGTTCTGGTGCATAATCCAGATTATTATCTCTTTTGAACTTATTTGATATCGCTGTTAGTACCTCACGATATCCTGAAACAGGCGGATAATGCGTATAATTTTCATCAATAGCTTTTTTTGCAGCCTCTTTAATGAAGTCTGGAGTATTAAAATCTGGCTCTCCAAGGCTGAGACTAATTACATCAATACCCTGTGCCTTCAACTCTCTACTCTTAGCTGCCATGGCAAGCGTTTGCGATTCTGAGAGTGATTTTATTCGATTCGAAAGATACTTTTCCATAAGTTTAAATCAACTCACAAAGCTATATATTTCCAATTGTTGAAACTTGCAAAATACAAGCTCTTGGTTCAATCATTTTACGATATTTGACATTCTAAATTTGAACCTATGGATTTTTTGCTTGAAATACTAAAAATTACTATTCCTGGACTTATTGTTTTTGCCACATCTTACTACGTCTTAAAGCAAGTAATGGAGGGTCAGTTTAAGCGCAGAGAATTAGAGCTAAGAAGAGCAGAAAAACAATCTTTTACTCCAAATAAGATAAATGCGTATGAGCGTCTTACCCTATTTCTTGAAAGAATTCATCCTGCTGATATGGTTTTGCGCGTTCATCAAAAGGGAATGAAAGGAAGAACATTCCAGCAAGAACTCATAAAAACTATAAGGACGGAATATCAGCATAATTTGACACAGCAATTGTATGTATCAAACACAGCTTGGCATTTGGTTAAAACAGCCAAAGAAGAAACCATAAAAATGGTAAATGTTTCTGCTGCAAAAATGCCAGACGAGGCATCAGGAATTGATTTGAGTAATATGATTTTTCAACTGTTGAGTCAAATTGAAAAGAATCCAGTGGATTTAGCCAAAGAATATTTGAAGCAAGAGTTGCGAAAAGCTATTTGAAATAAAAATCGGTTAGCAGGTCAGCTGCAATAAAAGGGTCGAGTTTTCCATTTTCTACAAGCTTCTCCGTTTCAGCAAGTTTTTTCTTAAAACTGTCATTTTGCTCTATTCTTTGGGTGAGTTGTTCTGATAAACTTTGTTTGAACCAATTTACAGCCTGTAACTTTCGGTTTTGCTCAAAAAAATTATTGAGCTTTATGTGTTCGATATATTGATTGCATTTGGTCCAAATTTTATCTATTCCTTCATTATTTAATGCGCTCATGGTGTCGACAGTAGAAGTCCAACCTGATTTTCCAAGTGGAAAGTAATGCAGTGCCTGTTGAAGCTGGTTAGCGGCGACTTTAGCATTTTGGGAATTATTCCCGTCAGCCTTATTGACAACTAGAATATCAGCCATCTCCATTATTCCGCGTTTAATACCTTGAATTTCATCACCGGCATTAGATAATAATAACATTAGAAATACATCGACCATAGAATGAACCTTAGTTTCAGATTGGCCGACACCTACGGTTTCGATAAGAATTAAATCGTAACCAGCTGCTTCGCACAATAAAACACTTTCTCTTGTTGCCCTAGCAACGCCTCCAAGTGCACCTGAGGTAGGCGAGGGGCGAATGTAAGCGTCACTATGCGCACTCAACTGATCCATTCGAGTTTTATCTCCTAAAAGACTTCCCTTCGAAATTTCACTACTAGGGTCTATAGCTAAAACACATACTTTTTTTCCTTTGGAAATAGCATGTAATCCAAATGACTCTATGAAGGTTGATTTTCCTACTCCAGGCACTCCTGTTATGCCAATTCGAATTGATTTTCTAGAAAAGGGCGTTGCTAATTGTACTAGCTCTTTAGCGATTTTCCGATGTTCAGTTTTAGTACTTTCAACTAATGTTAAAGATTTACTGAGCCATTCTCTTTTACCTGCAATAAGGTGTTTGAAAATCCCTGGAGCGTCGAGAAGTTCTCGCTTTTTTATCTTTATGTTAGGTCTAACTGCCATTTTAACGCAGTCTTTGGTCAAAAGCAATTATTGGAGTTTCGCAATCTCCCGATTTTAGGTCACTAATTTTTCCTGTGTACGTTGCATTTACTCTCAGTTTGTTTTGAGATAATTTTTCTCTGGTAATTTCAAAGTTTCTCAATTTGCCAAGGTCCTGCTCTTTTTCACTTAC